>Ga0137396_10000148_pt1 | contig 28428 bp, 20 predicted proteins | sample czc16metaG_FD_108284 | JGI IMG/M metagenome (GOLD analysis project Ga0137396, IMG submission 108284) | Vadose zone soil microbial communities from Angelo Coast Range Reserve, California, USA - czcobulk3.16 metaG | ecosystem: Environmental > Terrestrial > Soil > Vadose zone | place: USA...
CGGTCGGGGGGCACCGCGTGCTTCGTGCGCGCCGACGTTAGCCGCCGGGCCGACAACGAGCGGATGATCGACGCCTGCGTCGAGCGCTACGGGCGGCTCGACATCCTGTTCTGCAACGCCGGCATCAATCTGGCGAAACCGCTCGTGGACAGCTCCGATGAGGACATCGACGGGCTGCTCGCGGTGAACGTGCGGGGCCCGCTCTACGCCGCCCGCCACGCCATTCCGATCATGCTCGAGCAGCCCGAGGGCGGCGTCATGCTCTTCACCGCGAGCAAGACTGGGCTCGTGGCGCAGACCGATTCGCCGGTGTACTGCGCCTCGAAAGGCGCCGTCGTGCTGCTCGCCAAAGCGCTGGCGCTCGACTACGCCACCCGCGGCATCCGCGTGAACGCGTTGTGCCCGGGGATCATCGACACACCGATGCTACGCCGCTTCGCGGACGCGATGCCCGACCCCGCGGCCGCCTGGACCGAGTATCGCGTCGCGCAGCCGATGGGCCGCCTGGGCACGCCCGAGGAGTGCGCCGCCGCCGCGCTCTGGCTCGTGTCGCCCGAGGCGGGCTTCGTCACGGGCGTGGCGCTCCCGGTCGACGGCGGCTTCACCGCCATGTGAGTCGGTCTCCCCCCAGCGATGCCCCGCCCCACCACGATCACTCGAGTCGACATGCACGACATCCGGTTTCCGACCTCGCGGGAGCGGGACGGCTCGGATGCCATGAACCCGGACCCCGACTACTCGGCGGCGTACGTGGTGCTGCACACCGATCACCCCGCCGGGCGGGAGGGACACGGTCTCACCTTCACCATCGGGCGGGGTAACGAGTTGTGCGTGGCCGCGGTCCGCGCGCTCGCGCCACTCGTTCAGGGGCTGACGCTGGAGGAGATCAAGAGGGACATGGCACGCTTCTGGCGGCGCCTCACGAGCGACTCGCAGCTCCGCTGGGTGGGACCGGAAAAGGGTGTGATCCACCTCGCCACCGCCGCGCTCGTGAACGCCGTGTGGGACCTCTACGCCAAGGTGGAGGGGAAGCCGCTGTGGCAGCTGCTGCGCGACATGCCTCCGGAAGAATTGGTGCGCTGCATCGACTTCCGGTATTTGAGCGACGCCCTCACACCGCAAGACGCGCTCGACGTGCTGCGCGCGCACGAGCCGACGCGCGCCGCTCGGGAGGCGGAGCTCAAGCGCGGCGGTTACCCCGCGTACACGACGTCGGCCGGGTGGCTCGGCTACCCCGACGAGAAGATCCAGCGCCTGTGCCGCGAGGGGGTGGCGCGCGGGTGGTCGCACTTCAAGATCAAAGTGGGCCGCGACTTGGAGGACGATCTGCGTCGAGCGGCGGTCGTGCGCGGCGAGATCGGACCGGAGAGGAAGCTCATGCTCGACGCCAATCAGGTATGGGACGTGAGCGAGGCGATCGCCAGCATGCGCGAGTTGGCGCGGTTCGATCCCTGGTGGATCGAGGAGCCGACCAGCCCGGACGATGTGCTGGGCCACGCCGCGATCGCGCGTGCGATCGCACCGATCGGCGTCGCCACCGGAGAACAATGCCATAACCGCGTCATGTTCAAGCAACTGATGCAGGCGGGCGCGATGCGGTTTTGCCAGATCGACAGCTGCCGGCTGGGCGGGGTCAACGAGGTGCTGGCGGTGCTGCTGCTCGCCGCGAAGTTCGGGCTCCCGGTCTGCCCCCATGCCGGCGGCGTGGGACTGTGCGAGTACGTGCAGCACCTCGCGATCTTCGACTACGTGTGCGTCAGCGCATCGCTCCACGACCGCGTCGTCGAGTACGTGGACCATTTGCACGAGCACTTCGTGGACCCTGTAGTCGTGCGGGACGGTCGCTACCTCGTCCCCACGGCCCCCGGCTACAGCATCACGATGCGTCCCCAGAGTCTCGCGATGTACGCCTATCCCGACGGCCCCGCGTGGGCCGCGCACGGAGTGAAGCCATGAGCATGCGACCTGCCATCATCTGCGCGCTCCTATTGACCCTGGCCGCGGCGCGTCGCGCGCCGACCCAGGACCTCGCGCACGAAACGAAGGACCAACGCGACGCCCGCATGGCGTGGTGGCGCGATGCGCAGTTCGGGATGTTCATTCACTGGGGCGCGTACGCCGTGCCCGCCGGCACCTACAACGGAGAGCGAATCCGCGGCATCGGTGAGTGGATCATGAGCCGGGCGCACATCCCGATCCCCGACTACGAGAAGTACGTCCACAGCTTCAATCCCACGCGGTTCGACGCCGACGAGTGGGTGCGAATCGCCAAGGATGCCGGCATGAGGTACATCATCATCACCTCCAAACACCATGATGGCTTTGCCATCTTCGACTCGAAGGTCTCGAGCTACGACATCATGGACGCCACGCCGTACAGACGGGACGTCATCAAGGCGCTGTCGGAGGCGGCGCATCGTGCCGGCCTCAAGTTCGGCGTCTACTATTCGATCATGGACTGGCATCACCCGGACGCCCAGGGGCCCAACTACCCCGACTACAACTCGCGCACGTGGAGCAACCCCAACTTCGGCCGCTACGTCGACACGTACATGAAACCCCAGCTCAAGGAGCTGCTGACGCAATACCCCTACATCGACGTGCTGTGGTTCGACGGCGAATGGGTCGCCGACTGGAGCGACGAACGCGGACGAGATCTGTACCACTACGTCCGCGCAATCCGTCCCAGCCTGATCGTCAACAACCGCGTGGGGCACACACGCCAGGGATTGAGCGGACTCAACACCGAGGGCCAAATCGGACTCGGCGACTTCGGGACCCCGGAGCAGCAGGTCCCGCCCGAGGGGCTCCCCGGGGTCGACTGGGAGACGTGTATGACGATGAACGACACCTGGGGCTACAAGTCGTACGACGACGACTGGAAGGACACACGCACCCTGCTGCGGACGCTGATCGACGTGGCCTCGAAGGGCGGCAACTTCCTCCTCAACGTGGGGCCGACCGCTGACGGATTGATCCCCCCGCCCATCGGGTGGCGGCTGCGCGAGATGGGCGACTGGATGAAGGCCAACGGCGAGGCCATCTATGCGACGAGCGTGAGCCCGTACGGCATGCCGGCGTGGGGCCGCTACACGGCCAAACCAGGACGGGTGTATGCCCACATCTTCGATTGGCCCAAGGACCACCGCTTGCCGCTGACCGGCGTGAAAGACCTGCCGCTGCGCGCCTACGTGCTGGCCGACGGGAAGCAGCTTCCTATCGAGCGCACGGACTCGGGCTTCGTGGTCGAGCTGCCGATGGTGGCGCCGAGCAGCATCGCATCGGTGGTGGTGCTGGAAACGTCCTCCACCCTGCTGCCGTGAAGGCCGCCGTCCTCGTCGACGTCGGCCGGATCGAGCTACGCGACGTCGCATGCGAGGCGCCGGGCCCACGCGACGTGGTGGTGCGCGTCACGGCCGTGGGACTGTGTGGCACCGACTTCCACATCTTCGCGGGGCACGCCAACTACAACCGGGACGAGCGGGGGCGACCGATCCCCCTCGCCCGGCAGCCGCAGATCTTGGGACATGAGATCGCGGGCGTCGTCGAGGCGGCGGGCACGGCCGTGCGCGATCTCCACCCCGGCGAGCAGGTGGTGGTCGATCAGGGGAGAAACTGCATGAGCGCGGCACGCTCGCCCCTGTGCGAGTACTGCGCCACCGGCGACTCTCACCAGTGCGAGTGGTACTCGGAGCACGGGATCACGGGGCTGCCGGGCGGATTCGCCGAGTATCTGACCATCCCGGCGGTGAACGCGGTGCGCATCGCATCCGACCGCGACCCCGCGGTCGCCGCGCTGACCGAGCCACTGGGGTGCGTGGTGCACTCGGCGCAGCTACTCACACGTACGCCGGCGCGCTACGCCCTGCGGAACGGATCGGCTGGGGGAGAAGTCGCCCGCTGCGTCGTGATCTGCGGGGCGGGCCCCGCGGGCCTCCTCTGGGTGCAGTATCTGCGTACCGTGCTCGGTTACGACGGACTGCTGCTGGTGACCGAGCCGCACGCGACGAAACGGGCGCTCGCCGAGCGGTTCGGCGCGGAGACGATCGACCCGACCGCTACGGACCCGGTGGAGGTGGTGTACGAGCGCACCCGGGGGCGCCGCGCCGAGCTGCTCATCGAGGCCACGGGCTCCGGAGCGGTGTTCGCGGCGATCCCGCGGCTCGTGCGGAAGCAGGCGACGATCCTCTTGTACGGGCACGGCCACACCGGGGTGGACCTGAGCGTGCTGAGCCAGCTCCAGTTCCTCGAGCCCACCCTGCTGGCGCCGGTCGGGGCGTCGGGCGGCTTCGCGGACGACGGCCGACCGGCGACCTACATCCGCGCGCTGGACCTGATCGAGCGCGGGCAGGTAGACGTGCAGTCGCTCATCACCCACCGCCACCCGTCGCTCGACTCCGTCGTCCGCGCCTTCATGGGCGATCACCGCGCCCCGGAGTACGTCAAGGGCGTCGTCGTCGTGTGAGGCCCGCGATGCGCGTCTCGCTGTTCGTGACCTGTCTGGCGGATCAACTCTGGCCCGCGGCGGCGCGCGGCGCGGTGCAGGTGCTGCGGCGGATGGGGTGCGCCGTGGAGTTCGACGAGCGCCAGACGTGTTGTGGGCAGCCCGCGTTCAACACGGGATATCGCCCGGAGGCGTGCGCGCTGGCCCGCCGGCTCATCGAGATCTTCGAATCGAGCGACGCCGACGCGATCGTCAGCCCCTCGGGATCGTGCACCGCGATGCTGCACCATTACGAGCAGCTGTTCGAGGATCCGGGCTGGCGTGCTCGAGCACGCGCCGTGGCGGAACGCACGCACGAGCTCAGCGCCTTCCTCGTCAATCGGCTGGGCGTGGACGACGTGGGGGCGAGCTTCCGCGGCCGCCTCACCTGGCACGACGCGTGTCACGGCCTGCGCGACCTGAAGATCAAGGACGAGCCACGCCGGCTGCTGCGCCGGGTGCGCGGGGTGGAGCTGGTCGAGCTGCCGCCGCCCGGCGCCGAGACGTGCTGCGGCTTCGGCGGCACCTTCTCCGTCAAGTATCCCGAGATCTCGGTGGCGATCCTGGACGAGAAGGTGGACGCGATCGACCGAGCCGGGGTGGATGCCGTCGTCTCGGGGGATGCGAGCTGCCTGATGCAGATCGGCGGCCGGCTGTCGCGCCGGGGATCGGCCGTCCGCGCCCTGCACCTGGCGGAAGTCCTGGCGTCGACCGCATGAGCTTCGACCGGGACGCGCGCGCGGCGCTGGCCGACGGCCAGCTGCGGGGCGCGCTGCGTCACGCCACGACACTATTCGGGGAGCGGCGGCGGGCGGCGATCGCCGAGGTGCCGGATTGGGAGGGCGCCCGCGACCGCGCGCGTGCCATCAAGGACGAGACGCTACTCCACCTGGACCGCTACCTCGAGCAGTTCGCCGCGAACGCCGAGCGCGCCGGGGCGCAGGTGCATTGGGCGCGCGACGCCGCCCAAGCCTGTGACATCATCGCCGGAATCGCCGCGCGACGGGGTGCCCGCACCGTGGTGAAGAGCAAGAGCATGGCGACGGAAGAGATCCGCCTGAACGCCGCCCTCGCCGCGCGTGGGATCGCACCGGTGGAGACCGACCTGGGCGAATACATCGTCCAGCTCGCGGGTGAGGAGCCATCACACATCGTGGTTCCCGCGATCCACAAGACGAAAGGCCAGATCGCGGCCCTGTTCGCCGAGAAGCTCGGGATGGAGCCCTCCGACGACGTCGCCAAGCTTGCGGCAGCGGCGCGGCAGGCGCTGCGCCGCCGGTTCGCCGAAGCGGATCTCGGCGTCTCGGGCGTCAACTTCGCGGTCGCGGAGACGGGTACCATCCTGATCCTCGAGAACGAAGGGAACGCGCGCCTCACCACCAGCCTCCCGCGCACCCACGTCGCGCTCATGGGCATCGAGAAGGTGATCCCCCGGTTCGCCGACCTGGAAGTGTTTCTGCGGCTGCTCCCCCGCTCCGGTACCGGCCAGGCGTTAACCGCGTATCAATCGTTGCTCACGGGCACGAAGCGCCATCCGGCGGACGAGGGGCCGGAGGAGTTCCACATCGTGCTGCTCGACAACGGCCGCTCGCGCATGCTGGCGTCCCCGGTGACCCGTCAGACGCTCGCGTGCATCCGCTGCGGCGCGTGTCTCAATGCCTGCCCGGTGTACCGCCAGATCGGCGGTCACGCGTACGGGTCGGTCTATCCCGGTCCGATCGGCGCGGTGTTGACCCCGCAGCTGCTCGGGATGGGGGAATCCGCCGAGCTCCCCTACGCGTCCAGCCTGTGCGGCGCCTGCCGGGACGTCTGTCCCGTCAAGATCGACATCCCGGCGGTCCTGCTGCATCTGCGGGCGCAGGCAGTCGCTCGGGGCGGGAGTACCGGCACGCGGGCGCTGCTCGAGCGGCTCGCGTTCGCGAGCTATGCAGCCGTGATGGCGCGGCCGCGGCTGTTCGGGTGGTTGATGGCCTGCGCCCGGAGGCTGCACATCGTACCGCCGCTCGGCGCATGGACCAAGTGGCGCGATCTCCGCCCGCTCGCGCCGCGCAGCTTTCGCGACGAGTGGCGGGCGGGACTGCGGCACGAGGGGGGACGGTGATGCGCAGCGAGGACGCGCGCCGCGAGATCCTGAGCGCGATCCGAGAGAACCTGAAACCCCGGGGCATCGCCCCGGGGTCAGCCGTGGGCTCGACCGGTTCGGCTGACCCCGGGCCGGCGACCGAGGGCCCGCAGAGCCCGAGGAAGTCCTTTAGGGCGGCCCGGGGTTCCAAGGAGCGAGGGGACGTCGTGAGTTCCTTCACCGAGCGGCTCGCCGCCGACGGCGCGCAGTGCACCGTCGTGCGCGGCGAGGCGGAGGCCGCAGGCGCGCTGGCCGGCATCCTCTCGGGTGCGGGGGCACGGCGCGTTGTCGGCTCCGACGCTCCGCTCGTCCAGCGGTTGCTACGACCGCTGCGGGACCGCTTCGAGATGGCGGCCCTGGACCGCTTGTCGCGCGACGATCTGTTTGCGTGCGACGTCGGAGTCACCACCGCGCAGTGGGGGATCGCCGAGACCGGCACGCTGGTGCTCGAGTCGGCGCGCGAGCGGAGCCGGCTATTGTCGCTCGTCCCGCCGATCCACGTCGCGTTGTTGTCCACGCGCTGCATCTGTGAGTCGCTGGGCGACGGGCTCGCTCACGTGCGCCAGGCCGACAGCCATGCAATCACTTTCATCACCGGACCGTCGCGCACCTCGGATATCGAGCTCACGTTGGTAGTGGGGGTGCACGGTCCCCAGACGGTCCACGTGCTCTTGCTGGAGGACCTATGAAGAGAACAGCGCCTGTCGTCCTGGTCGCGGCCGGAGTGGGCGTGATCCTGGGGTGCGGCGGACGACGGCAAGCCGGCTCGCAGCAGCCGGTGACCATCGCGGTGATCCCCAAGGGGACCACGCACGAGTTCTGGAAGAGCATCCATGCGGGGGCGATCCAGGCGTCACGCGAGCTGGCGACCGAGGGTACACAGGTCAACATCATCTGGAAGGGCCCGCTGCGGGAAGACGACCGCGAGCAGCAGATCCAGGTCGTGGAGGGCTTCATCAGCCAGGGTGTCCAGGGGATCGTGCTCGCGCCACTCGACAGCCGAGCGTTGGTGCGCCCGGTCGAAGAGGCCCGGCGCGCCGGCGTACCCACGGTGATCATCGACTCCCGGCTCGAGTCGGACAGCATCGTCAGTTTCGTCGCCACCGACAATCGCAAGGGCGGGCAGCTGGGCGCGGGCCGGCTGGGCGAGCTGCTCGGTGGGAAGGGCAAAATCCTGCTGCTCCGGTACGGCGAGGGATCGGCCAGTACGACCGAGCGGGAGTCCGGATTCCTCGAGGTGCTGCGCTCGCGCTACCCGGGCATCGAGATCGTGTCCGCCGATCAGTACGCCGGACCCACGCGCGAGACGGCCAAGCGCGCCTCGGAAAACCTCCTCAACCGCTACGGCGGTCTGGTCCAGGGCATCTTCACCCCCAACGAGTCCTCGACGATCGGCATGCTGCTCGCGCTGCAAGACATCGGCCTGGCAGGCAAGGTCAGGTTCGTCGGCTTCGATGCGAGCTCGATCCTGATCGCTGCGATCCGCGCGCGCCAGCTCGACGGGCTGGTGGTTCAGAACCCGATGCGCATGGGCTACCTGGGGGTGAAGACGATGGCCGATCAGCTGCGCGGTAAGCCGGTCGAGCGTCTCATCGACACGGGCGTCGCGCTCGTGACGGCGGCGAACCTGGATTCGACTGCGACCCAGGAGCTCGTGAACCCGCCGATCGCGCGGTACTTGATCGAGCAATGACCGTGCTCCGGATCTCGGGCCTCGCGAAGCGGTTCGGCCCGACCGTGGCCTTGGACGGCGTGGACTTGGTGCTCCACCCCGGCGAGGTGCACGCCCTGATCGGAGAGAACGGCGCCGGCAAGAGCACGCTGATGGGCATCGTCGCCGGCGCACTGCGTCCCGACCGCGGCGCGATGCAGCTCGACGAGCGGCCGTACGCCCCACCCTCGCCGCTCGAAGCGCGGCGGTGCGGCGTCGCCCTCATCCATCAGGAGCTGTCGCTCTGCCCCCACCTCTCCGTGGCCGAGAACATCCTGCTCGGGATCGAGCCGTCGCGCTGGGGGTGGCTCGACGCGGCGGCCGCCCGCCGGCGGGCGCTCGGCCTGCTCGAGAACTTCGCCCACCCGGGCCTCACGCCCGACGCCCGGTTGGGCGAACTGCCGCTCGCGGCCCAGCAGGTGGTCGAGATCTGCCGCGCCCTGGCCGCCGACGCCCGCATCCTCCTGATGGATGAGCCGACGAGCAGCCTGCAGCGCGAGGAAGTGGACCGGCTGTTCGCGTTGATCCGTCGTCTCGCGGCGCAGGGGCTCGCCGTGATCTACATCAGCCACTTTCTGGAGGAGGTTCGCGAGATCGCCGATCGGTACACCGTGCTGCGCGATGGCCGCAGCGTCGATTCCGGGCGGCTCGCGGGCACGAGCGCCGATCATCTGATCGCGCAGATGGTGGGGCGACCCATCGCCGGCCTTTTCCCCGAGCGTGGGCGCGCCCGCTCCGCCGAGGGAGAGGTGCTGCTCGCCGTGGACGGCGTCGCCGCACCGCCGGCGCTGCGGCACGCCAGCTTCGAGCTGCGACGGGGGGAAATCCTCGGCATTGCCGGGCTCATCGGATCCGGGCGGACCGAGCTGGTGCGCGCCCTGTTCGGGCTCGAGCCGCAGCCGTCGGGACGGATCGCACTGCTCGGCCGGACGCTCGTCGTGCGCGGAGCGAGCCCGGCCGAGCGGCTCGGTCAGGGGTTCGGGTACCTGAGCGAGGACCGCACGCGGGAAGGCCTCGCGTTGCCGCTCTCCATCGCCGACAACCTCACCGCCACTCGGATGTCGGCCTCCTCGCCGGGATGGGGATGGCTCGACCTGGGCCGGCAGCGCGCGGCCGCCCGGACATGGATCGAGGCGCTCCGCATCCGGGCCGCTGCCCCAGAGCAGCCGGTGCGCGCCCTCTCGGGCGGCAATCAGCAGAAGGTCGCGATCGGGCGACTCCTCTATCAGGACGCGGAGGTATTGCTGCTGGACGAGCCCACACGCGGCATCGACATCGGCAGTCGAGTACAGCTGTACGAGACCATCGCGCGCTGCGCCGAGGCGGGGAAAGCGGTGCTGCTCGTGAGCTCCTACTTGCCGGAGCTGTTCGGACTGTGCGACCGGCTGGCGGTCATGAGCCGCGGGCGCCTCTCCCCCGCACGCCCCATCGCGCAGTGGACTCCCGAAACGGTGCTCGCGACGGCGATCGGGGAGGCGATCCCGTGACCTCCAAAGCGCTCCGCACACAGGTCCGGCACTGTCTGGTGTCGCTGGGTGTCTGGGCATCCCTGACGCACCCAGCGGCTGGGCAAACGCCCCACAGCTCCGCTCCGTGTGGGGCGACGCTGTCGAGCGGCTCGTGCTCACCACGCAGGGAAGGCTGCTGCGCGGCGGTTACCGAGTGACGCTCCGGCAGGCGAGGTGATCACTCCGCTTCAGCGACCTGGCCCAAGCTCGAAGCGAACGCTGGCGGGCTCCAGCCCATCGGCTTCAGCCCTCAGGGTGGCCGTCCCCGCCCGCTCACGCGCCCGGACGATCACCAGTGCCTTTCCGTTGAAGAGCTTCACGCGGTCGGCTTTGAAAGGCGCATGGCTGATCTGGTCGCCATTGTCCACGCCCGCAATCCGCGCATCGCCCGCCAGCCGGAAGCGGACCAGGAGGTCCGCCGTGGGAACCGCGACGCCCGCGCGGTCGAGCACCTGCACGGTGACGAACGACAGGTCCGCTCCGCCGGCACGGAGCTGCGAGCGGTCGGGGACGAGCGCGATGCGCACGGGCGCCCCAGCGGTTTTCACCTGCTCGGTCGCCATCACCTGCCCGCCCTTGCGCGCCACCGCGCGCAGCGTCCCCGGCGCGTACACGACGCGCCACATCAGATGGGCCACGTCGCTTTCCTTCCGCCTCACGCCGAGCGAACCACCGTTCAGGAACAGCTCCACCTCGTCCCCATTGGTGTAGGCCCACACGTCGATGGTGTCCCCCGCCTTCCAGTTCCAGTGCGGGAACACGTGCAGCATCGGCCGGTCCGTCCACGCGCTCTGGTACAGGTAGAACGGATCTTTTGGGAAGCCCGCCAGATCGACGACGCCGAAATAGGAGCTGCGCGCAGGCCACTCGTACGGCGTGGGCTCGCCCAGGTAGTCGATCCCGGACCAGATGAAGATCCCCAAGAGGAACGGGTACCGCTCGAACAGACGCAACGATTCTTCGTGCAGCGAGCCCCAGAACGCCCTCCGGTTGTCGTACGACGAGAGCTGATAGCTCTTGTTGGGCTGCGGTCCGTGATCCTTCACGTACGGAGTCTCGTAGCTGGCTGCGCTGTCGGAGGGCTGCTCGTAGAAGCCGCGGCTGTTGAGCGCCGATATCGCCTCCGTGATGATGAACTTCTCCCCCGGAAACTGCGCCGGAAGATTCGGCCAGGCCTCGTGGTGGTAGTTGTGGCCGAGCAGGTCCAGGGCGCCGGCATGGAACATCGGGTTTGCGGGACTGCCGTTGTTGTTCGCCGACGTAATGGGCCGTGTGGGGTCAAGGCGTCGCACGATCCCGGCGAGCTCGCGCGCAATGGGAGTCGCAGTAGTGTCGTCGTTGGTCCACTGCTCCATGACCTCGTTCCCGATACTCCAGATGAAGACGCTGGGATGATTGCGGTCGCGCCGCACCATGTCGGACAGGTCGCGCACGTGCCATGCGTCCCAATCCAGGTGGTAGTCGTACTTGGTCTTCTCCTTCTTCCACATGTCGAAGGCCTCGTCCAGCACGATGAAGCCCATGCGGTCGGTGAGCTCGAGCAGCTCGGGAGCAGGCGGGTTGTGCGAGGTGCGGATCGCGTTGACTCCCATCGCTTTCATGATCTGGAGTTGCCGCTCCAGGGCGCGGGTGTTCACCGCTGCGCCGAGCGCTCCCAGGTCGTGGTGCAGGCACACACCCCGTATCTTCACGTGCGCGCCGTTGAGGATGAATCCGCGGTCGGGCTCGAACGCGAACGCCCGCACCCCGAACGGCGTGCTGTAGTCATCGCAGGCCTTCCCCCCACACGCCAGCCGCGACACGGCCCGATATACGTACGGTCGTTCGAGCGACCACCGCGTCGGGTTCCTGATGAGCAGGTCCTGCGCGATTTCGGTGACGGAGTCGCGCGCCACGCGGGCCTCGGTGGTTGACGCCGCCACCTCCTGGCCGACGGCGTCGTATAACACCGTCCGCAGCGCGATCGGCTGATCGGCCTGTGATGCATTGCGGACGGTCGTCCGGATCGTCACCCGAGCCGAGGCCGCCGTGACCTCGGGCGTGGTGACGTATGTGCCCCAGTGATCGACGTGCACCGGATCCGTCGTGACGAGGCGGACGTGACGGTAAATCCCGGAGCCTGAGTACCAGCGCGAGTTGGGCTGCTGCGAGTTGTCCACTCGCACCGCGATCACGTTCCGTTCGCGACCGTAGCGGAGGTGCGGGGTCAGCTCGTAGCGGAAGGAGCTGTACCCGTACGGCCGCTTCCCCAGGTACTGGCCGTTGATCCAGACCTGGCTGTTCCGATACACGCCGTCGAACTCGACGAACACCAGCCTGCCGGTATCGTTCTGCGAGACGGCAAAGGCCTTGCGATACCACCCGACGCCGCCGGGCAGCGCGCCGCCGTTGGCGCCCGCGGGGTTGGTATCGCTGAACTCACCCTCGATGCTCCAATCGTGCGGCAGATCCAGCGGGCGCCAGCCCGAGTCGTCAAAGGCGACTTCTTGCGCCCCGGACGCGTCCCCAAGGTGGAAGCGCCACTCGCGATCAAATGCCAGCGAGCTCCGTTGTGCGGCCGCCGGAACCGGGGCGAGCAGCAGCACGAGGAACGCGAGGCGCGGCGACACTTAGCGGGCCCCGGCGGCGCGCAGATACTCGGCCACCATGGTCGCGAACTGGGCGATCGCAACCTCGGGCTCGGCGATATCGGGGTGCCAGCGTTTCTCCCACTCAAAGCTGTAGAACCCGCGGTACCCGATTTTCACGAGGGCCTCGATCTGGCGCTGCACCGGCACCTCGCCGGTGCCCGTCAGCACGTAGCGCCGCCCTCCCGCAGTCGCCGCCGGCACCGAGTCCTTCAAGTGGGTATGCCGGATGTAGGGCCCCAGCTGCCGCACGGTGTCTTCCGGCTGCTCCTTTCCGGAAACGAACGTGTGATGCGCGTCCCACAAGAGCTGCACGGCCAGCGAGTCCGCCTGCCGCAGCAGCTCGAGCAGGCTGGGCGAGTCGGTGAAGTCGCCGTGGGATTCGATCAGGACCGTGACACCCTTCGGCTGTGCGTAGTCGCCGAGCTCGCGCAGGCCGCGGGCGATGTGCGCGAGCATGTCCGCGCGCGGTACGTCCTTCACGTAATTGTTGCCGAATACACGCACGTACGGCGCCCCGAGCGCCTGGGCCAAGTCGATGAAGCGGCGCGCCTCGGCGAGCTGGGCGGCGCGCTTCGCGGGGTCCAGCTCGTGCATCTGGGCCGAGGCACCGAGGTCAGAGACAGAGAGGCCGTGCCCGGCGAGCTGTCGCTTCGCGTCGTCCAGGCGTCCCGGCGCGAGCTCTGGGACCTGACTCAGATCCATCGTCGTCAGGAGTCCGCGCAGCTCCACGGCGGCGTAGCCGTGCGCGGCGGCGAAATCGAGGATCTGCGACCATGTCCAGGCCGGGCAGCCCAGGGTCGAGAAGCCGAGCGGGAGGCGTGCCGCTGTCCTCGCCCCAGGCGGTGAGGACAGCGCGAGGATCGCGGCGGAAGTCTCGAGGAACTCGCGGCGAGTAGTCATGGGGCGGCTCCTTCCGAGAGCCATAAGAGCGGTTGGCGGATCGGATAGTTCGGCCCAACCCGCGCGCCGAGCGCCGCGAAGACCAGGATCGCAAGTCTCAGGGCTGGACGCCGAATTTGTAGATGGTGCGCGAGTGGTACGACTCCCCCGGACGCAACGTAGTCGACGGGAAGGTTGGCTTGTTCGGGGAATCGGGGTAGTGCTGAGTCTCCATCGCGAAGCCGTAGCGGCGCCGGTAGACGACCCCCTTCTTTCCGTACAGCGTGCCGTCCAGGAAGTTGCCGGAGTAGAACTGCAGCCCCGGTTCGGTCGTGTAGATCTCCATCACCCGCCCGCTTCCAGGCTCGTACACCCGCGCCGCGAACGTCGGGTCGCGCGCATCGGCGCCCTTGTTGAGCACGAAGTTATGGTCGTACCCGGGCCCATAGCGGAGCTGCACGTCGTCCTGGTCGATACGCGCGCCGATGGGAGTGGGCGTGCGGAAGTCGAAGGGCGTCCCCGCGACGCTCTTGAGCTCGCCCGTCGGGATCAGGGCGGAATCGACCGGCGTGAAGCGATCGGCGTTCAACGTCACGACGTGCCCCAGGATGTCGCCCTTGCCGTCCCCCGCCAGGTTGAAGTAGCTGTGCTGCGTCAGGTTCACGGGTGTGGCCCGGTCGGTCGTGGCGGAGTAATCGAAGATCAGCTCGTTGGCGCTCGTGAGGGTGTACGTAACCGTGGTGCGCAGCGTCCCCGGGTACCCCTCCTCGCCGTCAGGGCTGGTATATCGCAGCACCAGCCCGACCGAATCCGAGTGCTCAAAGGGGGTGACGGCCCAGACCACTTTGTCGAAGCCCCTCAGGCCGCCGTGGAGGTGATTGGGGCCGTTGTTCTGCGCGAGTGTGTAGGTCTTGCCGTCCAGCGCGAATCGGCCGTGGGCGATGCGGTTGCCGTACCGCCCGATGAGCGCGCCGAAGTAGGGGGACGACCGCAGGTACCCGGCCAGGGAGTCGTATCCCAGGACGACGTCATCGAGGCGGCCGCTTCGGTCCGGGACTAGGAGCGAAAGGATGATGCCGCCGTAGTCCATGACCCTGACGGCCACACCGTGGGCGTTCTTGAGTGTGTAGACGCTCACGGCCTCTCCCCGGTCGGTCTTGCCGAACGGTTCCCCTCCACCCGCACACGCGACACTGAACGAGAGCATCATCGCCCACCTGAACAGTCTCGGGTCGAGAACACGCTGCATGGTTCGCTCTCCTTACAAAAAAGTCTACACGCCCCGGGCGGGCGCGCTACTCCGGATGGCTCGGCATAGGACTTGCCGACCGTAATCCGCGTGAGCCTCGCATCTCCGATGCCAGCGGCGCGCGGGTGAGACCTTCGCTCGCCGGTCCCGCGCTCGCGACGTTACCGCTCGTGGCGGCGTGCGCCAACTACTCGACCGGTACGGCGCGGGCGGGCACACTCGTTCAGGACTGTCGCTTCGCCAACCCCGTGGCCGCGGGCGCGGACCCCTGGGTCGTGCGCCACGACAGCTCGTACTATTTGGTCCAGTCGAAAGACCGCACGATTTGGGTCTACAAGTCCGACCAGTTGACTGCGCCGGTACAGAACGGCGTCCCTGTCTGGACGGCGCCGCACAACGGATGGAACCGCAGCAACGTGTGGGCGCCCGAGCTCCAGTACATCGACGGTCGCTGGTACATCTATTACGCCGCCGGGAAGTCGGGCCCGCCGTTTCTGGATCAGCGGAGCGGCGTGCTCCAATCCGTCGGCGACGATCCGCAGGGACGCTACATCGACAAGGGGATGCTCTACACGGGCAACGACGTCCATGCCGGCTCGGAAAACATCTGGGCGATCGATCTCACCGTGACGCGCCTGGGCAGCGAGCGGTATGCCGTCTGGTCGGGCTGGGAAACCAACGCCTCCACCGACCGAACGCCGCAGCACCTGTACATCGCCCGCATGTCCGACCCTTGGACGATCAGCAGCAACCGGGTGCGGATCTCCTCACCTACGGAGAGCTGGGAGCGAGGGACGGAGCTGGACCTGAACGAGGGACCGGAATTCCTGCAGCGTGGAGCCGACGCGTTCATCATCTACTCCACGCGGGAGTCCTGGCTCAAGGATTACCGGTTGGGACAACTCAGGCTCACGGGCGCGGACGCCGACCCGATGAATCCCGGCAACTGGACCAAAACTGGGCCGGTGTTCACCGGCTCGGCAACCGTGTACGGCGTGGGACACGCGAGCTTCACGACTTCGCCCGACGCCACGGAGGAGTGGATCGTGTACCACTCCAAGGTCGACACCCTGCCGGGCTGGGACCGTGTCATCCGGATGCAGCAATTTGGCTGGCATCCGGATGGCTCTCCCGACTTTGGCACACCCGTTCCGACGGGGTCGCCCATTCGGGTGCCGTCCGGTCAGTGCCCATGAGGGCACCCGGTGTCGATTCCCACGCTACGCGTGGGCTCGGGCGTTGCACTGTGCTGAAGCACATTTCGTTCGCCACGATCGCCGTCGTCGTCACGGCTCTGGTTCCATCTGTCCCGGTCAGGTCGGCATCCCCTGACCCCCTTCAGATCCCCCTCGCCGAGCATCCCCGGCCCGACTTCGAACGCGCGGAGTGGCAGAATCTGAACGGGCCGTGGCAGTTCCAGTTCGACGGTCAGGACGTGGGCGAATCTCGAGGATGGTCTCGCACCGGCCTACCCGCAGCGCGGCCGATCGTCGTCCCGTTCCCCTGGGGCAGCCCACTCTCGGGCGTTCCCGATAGCGCGCCGATCGGCTGGTACGCCCGGACGATCCAAGTGCCGGCCGCGTGGACGGGTGGGGGGCGGCGGGTCTTCCTCGTGATCGGCGCCGCCGACTGGCGCACCACGGCGTGGCTCGACGGCCAACAGCTCGGGCTCCACGACGGCGGCTACATCCCGTTCGAGTTCGAGCTCACGCGGCACCTGCAGCCCGGTCAGCAGCAGCTGCTCGTCCTCCGGGTCGACGACGCGCCCCGCGCCTTCAAGCTCGAGGGCAAACAGGGATACGGCAATGCGCGCGGTATCTGGCAGACGCCCTACCTCGAGACCCGCGGCGGCGTGCCCCTGCGTTATCTCCACTTCTCGCCGGACGTCGACCGGAAACGGGTGGTCGTCACGGCGGGGCTCCTCGAGAAGGCCCCGCGGGAGCTCGCTCTGATCCTGCGCTTCAAGAACGCGACGCTGCCGACCGTGACCCAACGCGTGTCGCGGGGGGCCGACCAGGTGACGTTCCACGTGCCGATCCCGAACCCCCACCTGTGGTCGCTCGAGGATCCGTACCTGTACGAGGTCGACGCCAGCGTGGGCGACGATCGCGTGCAGAGCTACTTCGGGATGCGAAAGATCTCCGTCGTGGACCTGCCCGGGACGGACTACCGCTACGTCGCCCTGAACGACCAGCCGCTCTACCTGCAGCTCACGCTCGACCAGGCGTTCCACCCGGAGGGGTTCTACACCTTCCCCAGCGACTCCTTCGTACGCGCCGAGATTCTGCGCGCCAAACAGATCGGCCTGACCGGACTGCGCGAGCACGTGAAAGTCGAGTCGCCGCGCAAGCTCTATTGGGCCGACCGTCTGGGGCTCTTGATCATGGCCGACGTGCCCAACTCGTGGGGTGAGCCCGATTCGGCCATGCACGGTGAAATCGAGGCGACACTCCAGGGGATGGTACAGCGCGACTACAACCACCCCGCGATCTTCGCCTGGGTCCTGTTCAACGAGACATGGGGCCTGTTCACGAAGGAAGAGCAGAAGCAGGTCTACCGCCCCGAAACGCGAGACTGGGTCGCGTCGGTCTATCGCGAGGCGAAAGCCCTCGACCCGACGCGCCTCGTGGAAGACAACTCGCCGTGCTGCGGCCGCGGCCACACCGAGACCGACATCAACTCGTGGCACTCCTACCTGCCGGGGTGGGCGTGGGAGGAGCACGACCGGCTGGTGAGCGACAGCACCCACCCGGGCTCGTCGTGGAACTTCGAGGTCGGTTACCGGCAGGCGCGTCAGCCGAACATCAACAGCGAGTTCGGCAACGTGTGGGGATACGAGGGGAGCACGGGCGACGTCGACTGGAGCTGGGACTACCACCGCGCCGTGAATGCGTTCCGCCGCCACCCGCGGATCGCCGGCTGGCTGTATACCGAGCTCCACGACGTCATCAACGAGTGGAACGGCTACTGGCGCTACGACCGCTCCGAGAAGGAGACCGGGCTGGGTGAGCTGATGCGTGGGATGTCGCTCCGGGATTTGCACGCGCCGTTGTACGTCGCGGTGGGCGACGAGCTCAGCCAGGGCGTGTCCCCTGGAGCCAGGGTACGCGTCCCGCTGTACGCCTCCTTCTTGACAGGGAGCACGGCGTTGGGCGACAGCCTCACGCTGCGCGCCGAGCTGTACGGCTGGAACGCGCTCGGCCAGAAGCGAACCTACTTCGAGATGGGGCGTCGGGTACCGTACCGTCCCTGGATGACCGCGGCGCTCGAGCCGCTCGACATCGCCATGCCGGACGAGCCCGCCGTCCTCGTGCTCGCCGTGCGACTCGAAGACGCGACGGGCGCGGTGTTGCATCGCAATTTTTGCACGTTTGTCGTGGAAGGAGCGCCCCCGCAGGACGTAAGGCTGGACGGCGGGAGGCGCGCCCGCCTGCTGACCATCGACCCCGCCACGTTCCATGCGGCGTCCTGGTCGCTCAAGCAGTGGAACGTGCTGGACGGGCTGAAGGTGAACGGCGCGGGCTCGGGGTTCTTCGAGTATCGGGTCGCCTGGCCCCAAGACGTGCGCCCCGCCGACCTGGAGAGCGTCGCCTTCCTGGCGGAAGTCTCCGCCAAGCAGCTGTTCGGCAAGGACCGGGAAGACGCCGGCCGCATGGCGGGCGACTATATGCGCGGCGGGGGTACCTACGACCCGAGCCGGAATCCCAACGCCTATCCGATGACCGATGGGAAACGCTTCCCGAGCACCGTGACCGTTCGCATCAACGATGTGGTCGCCGGACGCGAGATGCTCGAGGACGACCCGGCCGACCACCGCGGCATTCTGTCCTGGCACTTCCAGAAGCGCGACCGGCGGCTGCGCGAGGCCGGCTCCTATGGCACGCTGCTGCGGGTGACCGTGCCGCGCGACGCGCTCGAGCGGGCGGCCGCACTCGGGCAGCTCGTCATCCGGTTGGAGGTCGACCCCGCGCTGCCCGGCGGGCTCGCCATCTACGGGCGCCGCTTCGGCCGGTATCCCCTCGATCCGACGGTCGTGTTCGTGTCGAAGCGCTAGAGCCTGGCGACGCAGCCCCCGCCGGCGCGCAGGTCGATCTGGAGCGAATCCTCGCGGCGCACCGTCTCGTGCTCCACGCGCACCGGAGTTCGACCAACACCGCCTCGACGAGTCGCCGACGCAACAGGCGCGGCTTGCGCGCGATAGCGAGGGGAGGACGACGCGGTCACCGGCAGCGACGGTTCGCTACGGGCAACCCGTTCCCGTCCAACGCACGCGCTCACCCGTCTTGTTCGTCTCTCGAACTAAGTCCCGGCGGCACCCCCGATGCGTGCGCAAGCTGCGCGCCAAGGTGGGGCAACAGCGCCACACTCCGAGCCGGAGGCGAGCGACACCATTGTGAGAACGATCAACCCCCGGGACTTCAACCGCGCCACTCGCTCCACGTCCCGACAGGTCAACCGGCTGATCCTGCTGAACCTCGTGCGTGAGTTTCAGCCGATCTCCCGAGCCGATCTTGCCCGCCGCATGGCGGTGGGACGTGGCATGGTGACCACGCTGGTCAAAGAGCTTCTGGCAGAAGGCGCCGTTTACGAGGGCGCCCTCGCCGACGTCCCACGGGGTCGCAGGCCGAAGATGCTGCACGTGCGGACCCGGGATCGGCTCGTCGTGGCGATCGACATCCGTTTCAGTCGGACGTACGTGTTGCTCTCGGACTTCGGCGGGAACCAGATGGCGCTCGAAAGCCTTGCGACCGTCTTCGACCCGGACCAGCTCCTGGACGAACTCGCGCTACGTGTGCGCCGCCTGCTCCGAACCCGGGCGACAGGAGGACACTGCGAGGGGATCGGGATGGTCGTCCCCGGGATGGTGGACCGGCGCGGTCGCGTGCTCAACGCCCCCCAGCTCGGCTGGCGCGACGTGGAGATCCGCAGCGGTCTGGCGGAACGAACAGGGCTGCCGGTGCACGTCGCGAATTCCGGGGCGGCCTGCGCGCTCGCGCACATCTGGCTCGGGCCGGGGGAGCCCGAGGGGGCAAGTCGCATCCGCGATTTCGTGTATGTGACGGTGTCGGACGGGGTGGGCACGGGCGTGGTGGTCAACGGCGAGGTGGTGCGGGGTCACGGGCACACGGCGGGCGAGTTCGGGCACATCCCCATCAGCCCCGACGGCCCGCGCTGCTTGTGCGGCGCGCAGGGCTGCCTCGAGGCCCACACGTCGAACCTCGCCACGGTCGCCCGCTACCTCGGGCACGACCTTTCGCCCGCCGTCGCCCGGAAGCTGCTCCAGCAGAGCAGCGTTACGGTGGACGACGTCATACGCCGAGCCGGCAGTGGCGACGAGCGCGCCCGCGCCGCACTGGTGGAAACCGGCCGCTATCTCGGGCTCGGTCTCTCGGTGATCGTCAATGCGCTCAATCCCGCACAGATCTTCATCGGCGGCGAGATCACCGCCGCCTGGGACTTGGTCGAGCCGTCCATTCGCGCGGAAATCGGGCGACGGGCCCTCACCCGCCAGGCCGCGGAGACCCCGGTGATCCCGGAGCCGGGAGGCGGCTTGCCCCGGCTGCGCGGGGCCATCGCGCTCGTCGCCGCGCCCGCCTTTGCGGCCCCGCAGGTCGGTTGAAAACGCACACCTTTTTAGGGTCGTGGCGTGCCGAGCCCATCCTGCAGGATGGGAAACGGGTTGCGACCGGGAGGGAGCGCCACGGGGCGTGCGTCGGGGAGCGGGCTCGCGACTTCCGGCGCCAGCACCACCGAGGCAGCCCGGCGCAGGTCGATCACGAAGGCCCCCGCGCTGTCCCGCGTCACGCGCGGCGCCTCCTTGCGGGCCACCTTACGCGGCGGCCGAGCCTCGGCCGGCGCCCAATCGAGATCCAGGTCGCGCTCGCCGCCCCGTCCTTCGAGCACGACGACGATCACCGACGGCCGAGCGGCAGTGAAGCTACGCCAGCGCACCTCTCCCCGATCCGTGGTGACGGTACCGCTCGCCTCGGCATCCCACAGTGTCAAGCGCGCGCTGCCCGCCTGCGCCGTGCCAATCGTCTTCACGAACACGCGCCCGATGGGAAACCGCGATTGGTCGTGGACGACGTCCGTGCGGTTGATGGTCCAGCCGAGCACCCCACCTTGCGCATCGATCGTGGCGCCGAGGCGCCCGTTGCCGATGAACGCGCTCTCGCCCCATCGCGTGGGGAGACGGTCCCAGACCAGATCGTGGCGCGCGAGAAAAACGGGCCAATCGACGCGCGCCACGGGCGTCTGCAGCGCCAGGAGCAGAGCCAGCATCAGCGGCCCGGCCCGGGTGGGAGGATCAGCGCGACTACCGCCGTCGTCCACTCGCCGTGGTTGTTCTTGTACGTCCCCCGCATCCACACGAGCGCCGTGCGCGGGTCCTTCCACCGCGGCACGATCGGCCGGAGGTTGTCCATGGTCGAGTTGGCGGTGATCGGCTCCCAGCGCCACGTGGCGCCCGAGTCCCGTGTCGTGCCCCGGAACAGCTCGTGATGGCGCAGGCCGTCGGCACGACTCACGAGCGGCGTCCCGGCGACGGGGTCGGCGTCGGTCGAGATGTATACGATGTTGGGGTCGTTGGGATCGAGCGACGCGAGACCGGTGTAGTCGTCCTCTCCCGCGTACAGCCGCGTCCCCGCGTACGCGATCTCGTGCACCCGCCACGCCGATCCATCCCAGCGACCGTAATCGAACCGGTGGTCGAACCCTCCCTGGCCGCGCGGCAGGCCGCGGCCGTCTTTCTGGACCGAGAACACGACGCACGGCCGTTGCTGGGCATCGAGCTCGAGGTCGCTCATCCACGCCACGTTGTCGGGATCGCCCTGAAACACCTTGGTCAGGTCCCACGCGTTCACGTCCGTGTCCGTCGTCTCGCTGAGCTTGGCCCGGCGCGTTCCGTCCGAGAGGTAGATGCCGCCGTCGCGGATGAACGCGTGATACAGACTGTTGTCGAAATTGCGCGGGTGGTTTTCGGTCATCACGAAGTGAATCGTGCCCACGCCGTCAAAGGCGTACTTGAGATACGGGCTGTATCCGCTGCTCGTGCCGTGGGCCACCCGGCCGCCGTAATGCCACGTGCGGCCGGTGTCGTCGGAGTACATGTAGTTCGGTTCGAGCCCCACGCCGCGGAAGAAGTTCAGGATGCGTCCCGAGGGCAGGCGGAACAGGTTCGAGTAGGTGACGTTGTTGCCGCGCAGCGGCTGGGCGGGGCTGCCCGGCGTGTCGAACGTCGACGCCGGCCCCCATCTCAGAGGAGTGTGCGGCTCCGAGAACGCGTAGTAGATGCGGCGCTCCACCCCGTGTTGCGTGTACACCGCCAGATAGCGGCCGTCCGGCAGCGCGAGGAATGCGGGGCTCGCGTGATCGTCCTGCTGCAAGTGGCGGTGCAGCACCGTGTGGCGGGTCGCACCCGAGGCAAGGTCGTAGACGGAGACCTCTACATTTCCCCAGGCGGAGTCGCGGTCGTTGCGATAGTCGCCCACGGCGCGGACCGACCCCACGATCAGCTTGCCGTCGTCGACGATCGCCCGCTCGTCCATGAACCAGGACCACGCGCCGTTGTCGTTCAGCTCGATCACCGTCCCCGCGACGTAGTTCGGGGGGAGGTCACGGGTGCCGGCGACGCTCAACGCCAGCAGACAGGCAATCGTCACACGCATGCGAGGTATCGCTCCTTGATCAGCGGCAAGAGGGTATCGACCGGCGTACTCCAGACCGCCTCGTTGAAGATCTCGACTTCGATCGGGCCCGCGTACCCGGCGCGCTCGACGGCCTCGCGGATCCGCCGCAGCTCGATCACGCCATCGCCCATCATGCCGCGGTTCATCAACACGTCCCGCGCCGGCACCAGCCAGTCGGACACGTGGAAGCCGACCAGCCGCCCGGCGGCGCGGCCGAGCTCCTCGTACAGGTCGGGGTCCCACCAGATGTGGTAGACATCGGCCACGAGGCCGACGGTCGCGGGGTCGAACCGTTCTGCCAGGCAGCGCGCCTCGGAGAGCGTCGTGATGCAGGAGCGCTCGGCCGCGAACGCGGGGTGCATCGGCTCGATCCCGAGTCGCACGCCGCGCTCCGCGGCGTACGGAGCGAGCCGCGCAATCCCGTCGGCGACCATGCGACGCGCCGCAGCGATGTCCTTCTCGGGCGCGGGCGCTGCCCCGCACACCAGGACCAGGACCTCCGCACCGAGCGCCGCGGCTTCGTCCACTGCCCGCCGGTTGTCCTCGATCCGCGCCTCTCGCTCCGCGTGGGTCGCCGCGGGGAACATCCCTCCCCGGCACACGCTCGACACCACAAGCCCCGCATCGCGCACCAGACGCACCGCCCGATCGAGCCCCGTTTCCGCGAGCTTGTGACGCCACACGGCGATGTACGGCACGCCGTGCCTGGCGCACGCCTCGATGGCCTCCGCGAGACTCGCCCGCTCGGCGGTGATCTGATTCAGGCTGAGCCGTTCGATCCCCGGGCTCGTACCCGGGGTCGGTGAAGTCGTCGCTGCCCCGTGTCTCACTCCACCCCCGCCAGCGCCAGCACGCGCCGCATCCGCTGCATCGCGCGCTCCGGATCGAGCAGCAGCCCGGCGCAATCCGCGAGTCGAAACAGCTCCACCAAGTGCGGGATGGACCGCCAGCTCTCGGCACCGCCCAACATCCGGAAGTGCGCCTGATGACCGTTCAGATAGGCGAGGAACACGATGCCCGTCTTGTACGCGGAGGTGGGAGGCCGGAACATGTGACGCGACAGAGCGACGGTGGGCGCGAGCGCCTGGCGGTAGCCGGCCACGTCTCCCCGATCGAGCGCGCCGAGCGCGGCCGCCGCCGCCGGCGCGATTGCGTCGAAGATGCCGAGCAGCGCGTCGCTGTGCCGCTGCCCCTGCCCCAGGATCAACCGGTCGTAGTTCAAGTCGTCACCGGTATACGTGCGCACGCCTTCCGGCAAGCGGGCGCGCAGCGCCACCTCGCGCTCGGCGTCCAACAGCGAGACCTTGATCCCGTCGATCCGGGCGTGGTGCTCGCGAATGATCTCGAGGCACACCTCCATCGCCTGGTCCAGGTCCCGCGCTCCCCAGTAGCCGGCGAGCTCGGGATCGAACATGTCGCCGAGCCAGTGCAGGATCACCGGCCGGCTCACCTGCCGCAGCACCGTCCCGTACACGCGCTGGTAGTCGTCCGGCGAGCGCGCCGCGCGTGCCAGCGGCCGGCTCGCCATCAGGATCACCCGCCCGCCGTGCCGTTCGACCCAGCCGACCTGCTCCTCGTACGCGCGCTCCACGTCGTCCAGGGTCACCGACGCGCCGGGCGCCAGCTGGTCGGTGCCGGCACCACACGCGATCGTCCCACCAGTCGCGCGCGCCTCGGCCAGGGAGCGGCGGATCAAGTCGCGCGCCGCGGGCCAGCCGAGCCCACCCGGCGCGCCGCGTTGCGCGGTGTCCATGGCTTCGGCCACGGCGAGGCCGAGCGACCAGAGGTAGCGGCGGTAGGCGAGCGTGGCCTCCCAGTCGAGCCGGGCGTCCGCCAGCGGATCGCAGTCGGCGAGCGGGTCGCACACGACGTGCGCGGCGGCGTAGGCGACCCGGCTCCGGATCGGTCCCGCAGGAGCGGCCCAGGCGACGGGCTCCCGCATGACGTACGGCTCGAGCGTACCGTCAGCGCGCGGCAGCCGGATGGTGCGCGGCATCGGGTTCAGGATCAGTGTCGGCCTCGAGTGCCGGCACGTCGAGCCAGCGTCGCTCGCGCCACGACGCGAGTGCCAGCTCCGCGAGCTGCACACCCTTGGCGCCCTCCCGGAAGTCGTGGGCGAAGGGCTCGTCCGCGGCGATGTGCCGCAGGAACATCTCCCACTCGACCTTGAAGGCATTGTCGAGCCATCCCTCGTCGGGAACGTCCTGCCACTGCGCGTGGTAGTCGGCGGCGCTCGGCACATCGGGGTTCCACACGGCGCGCGGCGTCTCGTCGCGGCGCTGTCTCTTGCAGATCCGCAGGCCGGCGACGGCGCTCCCCGCCGTGCCGTCGACCTGGATCTGCAACAGGTCGTCACGGTAGACGCGCACCGCCCACGAGGAATTGAACTGCGCGAAGATGTCGCCGTCGGGACCCGCCAGGACGAATGTCGCGTAGGCGGCGTCGTCCGCCGTCGCCGTGTAGCGCCGGCCGCGTTCGTCCACCCGCTCGGGGATGTGCGTGGTGGCGCTGCACTGCACGGCCTTCACGGCACCGAAGGTGTGGTCCAGCAAATACCGCCAGTGGGCGAACATGTCGACGACGATCCCGCCGCCGTCCTCCTTGCGGTAATTCCACGACGGGCGCTGTGCCGGCGGGTCGTCCCCCTCGAACACCCAGTACCCGAATTCGCCCCGCACGCTCAGGATACGGCCGAAGAAGCCGCGGTCGACCAGGCGCTTCAACTTGCGGATACCCGGGAGGAAGAGCTTGTCCTGCACCACGCCGTGCTTCACACCGCGCTGCTCGGCCCGACGGGCCAGGTCGAGCGCCTCGGCGAGCGTGGCCGCCAGCGGCTTCTCGCAGTAGACGTGCTTCCCGGCCGCGATCGCCCGCCGCACGTTGTCGGCGCGGAGGCTCGTCAACGTGGCGTCGAAGTAGACCGAATCTGCCGGGTTCGCGAGGCACGCATCCAGGTCGGTCGAGACGCGCTCGATACCGTGGGCTCGGGCGACGTCCCAGAGCTTCGACTCATTCCGGCCGACCAAGATCGGGTCCGGGACGACCCGCCCGCCGTCGGGCAAGGCCACCCCGCCCTGTTGCCGGATGGCGACGATGGACCGAATCAGATGCTGATTCAGGCCCATGCGTCCCGTCACGCCGTTCATGATGATGCCGATCGATCGCGCGGCCATCAGCCCCTCCTCAGGGGCGCGCGTAGGGGCGCAGCATGCTGCGCCCCTACCACGGCGGGGATCGGGGAGGACCGCGGCAGGAACGCGACCGCGATCGCGCCGGCGATCGCGAAGCCGATCACGGCCGCGAAGCCGGTGGCGTAGCTCCCGCTCACGTCGTGCATCCGTCCGACCAGCACCGGCGCGAGCGCTTCCGCGACGCCGTCGCCCGTGAGGACGACGCCCATCGCGCGCCCGAGCACCCGCACGCCGAACAGCTCGGCGGCCATGAGCGGGATCACCATGTACTCACCGCCCAGCCCGATGCCGAAGACCGCGGCGAACAGGTAGATCGCGCCGTGCATTCGCGTCAGGAACAAGAGGGGGATCGCCGCTGCGACGAGCAGGTAGATCAGCAGCATCACGTACTTCTTGGGAATCCGGTCCGCCAGCCATCCCATCCCCAGCCGACCCACCAGGCTGGACGCCAGCACGAGCGACGCGACCTGCGCCGCGGCCCCTTGGGAGTAGCCGTGGTCCAGACTCAAGAAGAGCTTCAAGTGCTGATTCGTGCCGCCCACCGCGGCGATCGAGCACATGCTACCAGCGAGGAGGAGATAGAAGGCGGGGGAGCGAAAGACGGGAGCGACAGAAGCGGGGCTCGGGGCCAGCGGCTCGGGGCTCGGGGCGCGTCCTGCCGCGCGGTCCGGAGACTCCTTTACGACCAGTGCCAGCGGCAGGGCCGCGAGGACGATCAGGAGACCGAGCGCTTGCAGCGCGCCGCGCCACCCGACCTCCTGCGTGAGCCACAGCGCCAGAAACGGCACGATCGCGCCGCCAATCCCGATGCCCAGGTACGCGAAGCCCATCGCCCGGCCGCGCGCCGCCGTGAACCAGCGGGACAAGAGCACCTGGTTCGGCAGCGGCCCGCCGCAGAAGTTCCCGAGCGCGTTGAACAGATAGAAGAAGTAAAACCCGGTGAGCGAGTGGATCGCCCCGAGCCCGACGAGAGCGATGCCCGCCATCAGGATACCGGCGACCATCAGGCGGCGCGGGCCGAAGCGGTCCACCAGCCAGCCGGCGAGAAACCCGAACAGCGGACCGACGAGGAGCTTCGAGATCGCGTTCCCGGACGTGACCTGGGCGCGCGACCATCCGAACTCGCGCACCATGAAGTCGTAGAAGAACGGCAGGCCGTACAGCGCGATCCCGACGATCGCGAACAGCGCCAGGAACGACGTCGCCGCGACCTGGAGCTGCGCGGCGCGCGGCGCGGCGGGCGCGCTCACAGGTTGCGGCGCTTGAGCTCGCTCACCGCGAAGTCCACGGCCCGCGCGGTGAGCGCCATATAGGTGAGCGACGGATTCACGCACGACGAGCTGGCCATGCAGGCGCCGTCCGTGACGAACAGGTTCGGCACGTCGTGCGCCTGGTTGTGCGCGTTGAGGACCGACGTGCGCGGGTCGCGACCCATGCGCGCCGTTCCCATCTCGTGCACGCTGAAGCCCGGCGGGCCGTCCTCATCGTACGTCTCGACGTTGCCGCAGCCGGCGGCTTCGAGCATCTCGGCTCCTTGCGTCTTCACGTCTTCCCGGATCGCCCGCTCGTTCTCGCCCCAGGCGCAATGCACGCGCGGCAACGGGATCCCCCACTGATCGGTCCGCTCCGGGTCCAGGTCGACGTAGTTCTCGTGGCGCGGCAGGCACTCACCGTATCCCTGCAGAGTGATTCCCCACGGCCCGGGCTCGCGCAGCCGTTGCTTCAGCTCGACACCCAGTCCGGGGGCTTCCGCGCCGCGGCCCCATCCCTGGCGCCCCGAGCCCGCCTGCATCCCGTAGCCGCGCAGGAACCCGACCTTCGCTTCCCCGGGGACTCCGAGGTTCCGGAACCGCGGGATGTAGCTCCCCGTGGGCCGCCGGCCGTACACGTACTTGTCGTCCAGGCCGGGTACGGTCCCGCGCGCGCCGGCCTTGGAGATGTGGTCCATCAGGTTGTGGCCCAGCTCGCCGCTCGAGTTGGCCAGCCCGGTCGGGAAGCGCGGGCTCCGCGAGCTCAACAGGATCTGCGCCGTGCCGATGGTCGAGGCGCAAAGGAAGACGAGCCCCCCGGAGTACTCGCGCGCGGCCTTGGTGGTCGCGTCGATCACGCGCACCCCGGTGACGCGGTTCGTCCGCCCGTCGTGGATGACGCTGTGGACGATCGCGTCGGTGACCACTGTCAGCTTCCCGGTCTGCCGCGCCGCGGGGAGCGTGGCGGAGAGGCTCGAAAAATAGCCGCCGAAGCTGCAGCCGCGCGCGCACTGATTGCGCGCCTGGCAGGGTCCGCGGCCGCCGTGCGCGCGCGTCAGATTCGCCACCCGTGTGATCGTCACACGACGCCCGCGAAAGGCGCGCTCGATCCCCTGCTTCACGACGCGCTCGGCGCACGTCAACTCCCACGGCGGGAGGAACTCGCCGTCCGGCAGATGGGCCAGGCCCAATCGCTCGCCGCTCACCCCGATGAAGCGCTCGACGTAGGCGTACCACGGCGCCAGGTCCCGGTATCGGATCGGCCAGTCGGCGCCGTGCCCGTCGCGCCCGTTCGCTGTGAAATCGAGGTCGCTCCAGCGCCAGCACGCTCGACCCCAAATCAGGCTCCGCCCGCCGAGCTGGTAGCCCCGGATCCAGCGGAACGGCTGGTCGTCGGGCGTGACGTACGGGTGCTCGCGATCGTTCACGAAAAAGTGCCGCGTCGCCTCGCCAAAGGCGTAGTTCTTGCTCTGGATCGGGTAGTCGCGCTCGTAGAGCTGCTGCTCGCCCCGGCCGCGGTGCGCGAACTGCCAGGGCTGCCACCACTCGGTGACGTAGTCCTTGCCGTGCTCCACGTGCCGGCCGCGCTCGATCACGAGCGTCCGCAGCCCCTTTTCGCAGAGCTCCTTGGCGGCCCAGCCGCCCGTGATACCGGAGCCCACGACGATGGCGTCGTACGGTTCGATCACACAGCCCACGCCCGGCCGATCTGATCGAG
>Ga0137396_10000152_pt1 | contig 28128 bp, 21 predicted proteins | sample czc16metaG_FD_108284 | JGI IMG/M metagenome (GOLD analysis project Ga0137396, IMG submission 108284) | Vadose zone soil microbial communities from Angelo Coast Range Reserve, California, USA - czcobulk3.16 metaG | ecosystem: Environmental > Terrestrial > Soil > Vadose zone | place: USA...
AATCGTTCTCTATGATCATCTTGCAGACCGATGGATCATCAGCCAATTCGCCGGTGTAAATTACCCCACCGATGAGTGTGTTGCCGTCTCAACTAGTAGCGATGCCACCGGAACATATTATCGCTATGGATTTCACCTTGGTTCGAATTTCGTCGACTATCCCAAGCTGGGTGTGTGGCCTGACGCATACTACATGACTATGAATATCTTTGATTCGTCCGGCAGCACTTTTCTTGGTCCGAAACCCTATGCGTTTGATCGTGCCAGCATGCTCACAGGCGCGCCAGCTATCGTAATCAGCACGGGTCGTCTGGCCAGCACCGAATATTCATTGTTACCCGCAGATTTGGACGGCTCTACTTTGCCACCGGCAGGCGCGCCAAATTCATTTTTGGAATTCCCGGGTCAATCGACACCAAAGTACAAGATTTATCACTTTCACGTTGACTTCATAACGCCTGCAAATTCAACGTTCATAAATTTCGCCAGCCCCTTGGCAGCGGGCTTTAATGCGGTCTGCGCGAGTAGTTGTGTACCTCAGGCTGGCACATCTTCTTTACTAGACGCATTGGGAGATCGTTTGATGTTTCGACTCGCCTACAGAAACTTCGGCGACCATGAGTCATTATTGGCGAATTACAGTGTGAAGCACAACGCAGTAGCAGGTGTTCGTTGGGTGGAGCTCCGCAACGTGACCGCTGGACCAGTCAGTGTGTTCCAAGAAAGCACTTACCAGCCCGATAGCACGTGGCGCTGGATGGGGAGCGCGGCCATGGACAAACGTGGCAATCTTGTTATCGGTTACAGCGCGTCGAGCGCCAGCATTTCGCCGCAAATCCGCTACGCTGGACGCTTAGCAACCGATCCGGTAAATACTTTATCTCAAGGCGAAGCCCATCTCTTCGATGGTGGCGGTAGCCAGACTCCTGGCACCCGTTGGGGCGATTACACGGCAATGAGTATCGACCCCATTGATGACACAACGTTTTGGTACACCAACGAGTACTATTCAGTGACAAGCGATTTCAACTGGAGGACACGAATCGGCAGTTTCAGGTTTCCTGGTATTATTAGCGCTGTGTCGCGAAAGCTTCATGGGAGCGCTGGAACATTCGATCTCGACTTGCCCGTCACCGGTACGCGTGGCGTTGAATGTCGCAGCGGCGGTTCCGGGGGAAACTACCAGATAATCCTGACGTCCGCCAATAACCTGACGGCTGTCGGTAACGTCAGTGTCTCGTGCGGAAGTGTAAGCAGTAGCTCGATCGGGCCGAACCCGAATCAATACACAGTAAACTTGACTGGCGAGAACTCGTGCGACGGGCAGTATCTAACCATCAATTTGACCGGAGTCGCTGACTCGTCTGGCGCGGTCTTCAATGCCAGTCAGACCTTTGGTTTACTCCTTGGCGACACGACCGCAAACGGCGTGGTCAATTCTAGCGATATCGCTCAGACACAATCGCAATCGGGGCAGACAGTAACCGCCTTTAACTTCCGTGAGGACGTAACAGTCAACGGGATAATCAACAGTTCGGATATCGCGCTTGTTCAATCAGAATCTGGCACTGGATTGCCGACCCCTCCCTGAGGCGCTTTATGCAAGAACATTTGGCTAGAGCGGGCCCTTAACGTTGGACTGGCACAACTTGATCCGATCGGAAACCAATTATATCCGACATAGGGTCAGACTCATAGACCTAACGAAAAAAAGATAAGCCGAAGGCAGGGTGTCGTGGCAAATACGCTGAACTCATTTCGCCAAGGGCCGTTGGCTTCATCGCTTGGTTTACTCTTTACGGCAATTCGAAAGGACGTGCATCCACATTCGAACCAGTCGCAATTTAGCTGCGGCGCCATCGAGAACGATTTCCTCAATCTCGGGATTGTTCGCAAGCTCAGGATAATCTCGAATTACTTCGCGAAGATTCTCGATAACAGGTGGCGGGTTTACACTGAGCATTGCGGCGATACCGCGGCAATGTGCATGGATTTCTGCCCTTGGACCTTTTTCGTGGTACTTAAAGTGCGCCATTTCGTGCTGTACCACTTCGACTAACTGTCGATCGAATGTCCATTGGAACTCGGCTCGCGACGCCACTCGCAGCCACGCCGGACAGTTCAGTATCAGTCCGAATTTTCGATCGGGCGTATTGTTGCCCAAACTCGCAGAACAGAAGTCGCCCAGATCGCCAAGTAAGAGCGAAAATGATTCTACGCCGCCCAGTGAATAAAGACGCTCTGTATGATGACTCGGCACGTTTATTTCAAGCGCATCGACGCACCGCGAAGGACGAATACCCATTGGATATTTCCCGCCCATTCAAGGATGAAATTTTTAACGAGCGGATTAGAAATCGTTTTTCGCGGTGCCGCAGCTTCCGCGGCGAGTTCTTCAATTTCTTGTTTTCGACCCGCAAACAGAACGTTCCACGCCATACGGGAACGACCAGCAGCGTCAATTAATTGATGTGCAATGGCCTGTCCTAGCGACGCCGTTGCGCGCGAAAATTCCGGCTCTTTTACACGGAGTTTGATATAAATGAAATGGATCACTCCCGGTTAGCGTTGTTGCTGGTCCACTGCCGCGCGAGATTTGGCAGGCGTACTCGCAAGATCGCTCTAACCTCTTCGACTGTTGGAATCCCTTTAGTCACAAGTTGTCTCAAACCGGCAGCCCACTCTACGTAGTACTTTGCTAACTTGGGTTTGTCCGCCGACAAAGCGATTGAAATCCTTGTGCCCGCCGAAGTCGCCCGACGTGCGGAAGTGCCGTCTAACATAGTCTGTTTGTCGATCACAAAAGTCATGATCTCCTTTGGACTAACAAAATCACTAAACAAGAGAATGAGCGTGACGAATGCGGCCATCACGGCGCCAACGTAAGTGAACGGAGTTTCCCATTCTATCTTCAGAAACTCTCGAACCGCTGCAGTAGTCGATATGATGTCGTCAGGTTGTCCCTAAAAGCCCGACACATCCACATATTTTCCCGAGAGAAAAGGGCTCTCTACTATGTCCGGGTGGCCCGGAACCGGCACTCCGTACGGATATGTCGCCTTTAGTCGGAAGACCCCGACTTTCCCCGGTGTCCACATCACGGCGATGGACACATCGACATCAAAGGGCTCCAAGACAAATCGAACGGATCTAACCAGCAGGACGCTTTCTTCTGAACCCTCATGCGGAATCCCCATCGCTCGCGAAATTCCAACGCCATCTTCTCAAGCTGCCTCGGGGTCGTGTCAATGAACGGGTCTCGCGCCAACTCCTCCAAAGTTATTAGTGGGCCCACCAGACCCCCTGGTAGATAACTTTTAGTCGAACCACGCTGCCGCGAGGTTGAACCAACTAGCGTCGTTTGCGCGCGCGACATGGAAAAAATACGTTCCCACTATTTTATGTTCATATGAGCATAATCAATCAACCTTTTCGCGCCTGCTTCAGCTTAATCCCTAGCTGAGATTCCTGGTTTGTGGGCACGATTGCCGGAACTGTTTCGCAACTGTTTTTCTGGGTTTGGTTTAGCCGGGGTGTCATTTTGTTCCCGTAGGTCCAAGCGTTTCCGAGGTGACTTCTATCAAACGACCCATCCTAATAAAACTCTGGCCCAAACTCCTGATCTGGGGCGCCGCCCTAGCAGTGCAGCTTCCAATAAACTGTCTGGCACAATCCCTAACTGGAGCGCCGGCAAAAATTGAGGTCGTCACGGAATCGACTGTGGTATCTGCGGGCGCCACAGCAAAGCTTCGGGTTAATCTGCTCGATCCCGAAAACAAACCCGCGAATACTAAGAAAGATGTGACGATCCAAGTTGAAGGCCGGTCGCCTAGTGGCAACAGTGAGACGTCGACGGTCGTCGTTAAGGCAGGGGAGAGCAGCGGTACTGTCGAGATGGCGGCGAAGGAACCCGGGCTCGTGAAAGTGCTTGCCTCTACTCCTGAATTGGCCAGCGGCGGTTCGGTGCTGAATGTTCGCGCGACACACCAGGATGAACCATCTACCTCGGCAACGCCTTCGGCATCAGCATCTCCCTCTGAAGCTTCGCCCATGCCGTCGGTCAAACCCAGCGCCTCTCCGACAGCTTCGTTAATGCTCCATTTGACTAGAAGATTGGCGTGTATCGGCCTGGATGGAATGCCCGCGATGGCAATGGCCGAAGGGCAATCCGCCATGCTTTCTGCTAGTTCAAGTACTGCTCAAGAACCGCCCGCGGCACCGCTTACTTCGGGGCGCGTTGATTGGAATCCCGCTCTAACTTTCATGTGCGTGCCGGAGCGGAAAATATGGGCCGACGGGAAAGACGCCGCAACGATCTATGCCAATCTTCCTCCTGATCAGGTCGCCCCATTGGATATGTTAATTTATGTGATGAGCTCGGTCGGTCCGTTGGAGCCTAATCCGCTTGTTATTCCTAAAGGTCAAAACGCTGGCAAAGCGCGCCTAACTTGTGATAAGCCCGCTGCTGTATGGGTCAGGTTTATGTCCTCCGTGCCATGGGCTAAAGGAGTATCGGGTCTTCCTTTAACGATAGGTTTTGGGCCCACCGCAGTGAAAATGCGACCAAACCCGCGGAACATTGGATTGTTCGAATCAACTGAAGTCGCAGTCCAACTCGCGGACGCAAATGGAAATAGTGTCATCGACAATCAAAAGCGAGACGTCTTGTTGGCAATTGAGTCCGGTAGCGGAGGGTTGGATCTGACCAGCTTAACTATTGAACCCAACCATCCTCGCGTAACGACGCAATTCAGACCGACATTGCCGGGAACGGTACGCCTCCTAGCAGAATCCCCTAACTTAAGGGCGGATGAGGAAGAACTCTTCGTTGCTAAACCAACACTTATCCTGATTCTGTGTGCTGCTGGAGGTCTGATCGGAGGGTTGGTCGCTTATTTCATCGATACGGCTGCCAAGCGGGCGAGAATTTTTATCGGCGTGGTGACAGGATTTGTTCTCTATTGGCTCCTAGTCTTTGGTTTGATCCTTATTCCACATTTCCCGCATATCCTTGTTTTCAATCCTTTCAGCGCAGCGATTCTTGGGGTTTTCGGCGGTTGGCTTGGCACTAAGGTATTTAGCGTCGGCCTACAAAAAATAGGTATCAATATCTGAGCGGGCCTCGATCTAGCCTACGGATAAAGCGTTGGCGATTGGATTTAAGACATTTAGGGGAAACGGGCACGCTGCAACAGTGATGGTTGGTTCCGCTCCCTATTCAGGCATTCGAGAGGTCGCGCATGAACCCGGTAGTGACGGAACCGTGCGGGTCTCCACAGCGAATTTAAATGCTCATTACTTTCTCGCGGACTTTGTCAACCCGGAAAAACCGGTCATGAAACAAGGAGAGGGATGTGACGCACCCGATCGCCTTTGCTGTCTTTGCTAGAAACCACACGACAATCCATGGCCCCGACGAGGAGACTCAGCATGCTGAATGGGAAAAGACTTTGCTCGATTCACTTTCCGTTACGCCTTCCGACTATGCGGTTCACATCCAGAATTGCAGGAACCTAACAGCAGCAACTTTCGCCGCACATCCAGACGACGCGAATTTCCATCAGTACATGCATGTGGTTTTCCGCCTACGAGATCAATTTGGAGCCGATATCACCGTAAGAAAGCGTAACTTAGAAGGCACCTGCCCGGGCTGGGTGGACGCCCAAATGCGACTCGAGTCGCACCGGAAATTGCACTAATCCCAGATCGGTGCTCAAGCGCGAGTTGTTGAATGTGATCAGCGAGGACGACATGGTCGTCGTCTACGTGCGCCAAACGTGGACCGGGCCGTGACGGTCATCACCACCAAGCGCTTGGGTTTGACATGTTCCGCGGCAGGACGGCAGGATATCCGAGCATTGGGACGTCGATTGATTGAAGCACGTCGCTGTCGTGCGTCGGCTATATCGAAGCTGGAAACGGACGATTGAAAGACAGTGTGCGAACAAACTCTTTCTAGCTGCAAATTTATTCACTCGACGGTAGAAGGGCGGCGCGCTTTTGTCATGAATCCGTCATGAAAACGCCGAGTTCGGGAAATTTACCCACGGAGCCTACGGGGCTCGAACCCGTTATGCGGAAGATTTAGCTGTCAATGTTCGCTTACCGCTTTGTCCACCGATTTTGTCCACCGGCGTCGATTTTTAAGCCCCTTCGGGAACACGTGAGATCATGCTCAGACTACTGATTTTCCCTCGTATGAGCAGGTGAGATCGCTTCAGACGAATTTGAGACTATCTCCCCGTTTATCTTTGCGAACGAGACGCTCTACCAACTGAGCTATACCCCCGAGAAGTCGAAAACAATATCATGGGAAGAAAAGATTTCAGCAACGATTCTCCCAAAAGTCGTGCGCTGTAGCTTTGGAATTGCATTCGCTTGGACGGCTGGTTTAATCGTCGCAAGAATCCCACGGTTTAGTGCAAGCCGATGAGAATTCGAAATCTATGAAATCAAAAACTTACCTTATCGCGGCGACTATTATTGCTCCCCTCCTCTTTTCCTTATCGCTTGCGGCGCAGACGACGACAAAATCGAGTTCTGTTTCGCCAGCGCCATCAACATCGCCGGGCAAGCAGGTGAATCGACCGATTCCTTTCCATGGAATGGTTTCAGCGGTCGATCAGAAGGATAAGACATTCACGATTAGCGGCAAAGAAGCGACGCGAGTTTTTAAAGTCACGGACAAAACGAGCATCATGAAGGGCGCATCGGCCGGAACAATGAAAGACGTTGCCGACAACGAAGAAGTGAGCGGCGCTTATTGGAAAAACCCAGACGGCACTTTGGAAGCAAAATTTGTAAAGCTTGGGCCGACAGAAAGGAAAACTGCGAGCCCGGCGCCAAAAGCGTCGGCGACGCCGAAGTCTTAAGCGAGCGGCAAGATCGAGTTTGGAGAAGCAGACTATCTGTCGAGGCTTTCGGAGAAACGCGTTCTCTCTATCTCCCGGGCAATAGGGAAAAGAGAGTGCCGCTTGATAAATTCTCGCGCGAGCGCGCGGTAAGCGCTGGCGCCGACTCCGCTCGGGTCGTACTCGAGAATCGATTTCCCGAAGCTCGGCGCTTCACTTAAACGCACGGTCCGAGGAATGACCGTTCTATAAACGCGCTCGCTGAAATGCTGCCGCACTTCGTTTACGACTTGTTCGCTCAAATTCGTCCGACTGTCGAACATGGTCATGACAATGCCGCCGATCTCGATCTGATCGTTCGCGCCCGAATCGCGCACTTGCTCGACCACGCGCACAATTTTGACCAAACCTTCGAGCGCAAAATACTCGCACTGGATCGGCGTCAGGATCTCGTCGGCCGCGGCCAGCGCGTTGGTCATGAGAATGCCCAACGACGGCGGACAATCCAAAAGGACGAGATCAAACGTTTCATCGGAACGAAAGCTCGACAATGTCCTGGCCAGGCGCGTGAGATGATCCGGCATCCGTGCAATTTCAACTTCGGCGCCAGCAAGATCGAGATCGGCTGGAATGATGAACAAATTATCGAGGCGAGTTGGCAATATTTTGTTAGCGATGGACGCCCCGCCGAGCAGCGATTCGTATATGCTCTCGCCTTCAACTTCCTGCATGCCGAGTGCGCTGGTCGCGTTCGCCTGAGGATCGAGATCAAGTAAGAGGACGCGCAGCTTCTTTTCCGCCAACGCTACGCCGAGATTCACCGCAGTCGTGGTCTTTCCCACTCCTCCTTTTTGGTTTGCGATCGCGACAATTTTCATGAACGCGGGACAATTAAGGTGCGCAGCTCGAAACTGTGGCGACCATCCGGTTCTTTCCAAAGCAAATGTTGTGGGTCAGGCAACATTTCCGTCACCTCGATTTCGCCCGCTTTCATGAGCCAGCGGTGGAAAATTTCCAGAAACAAATAGCTCTCAAGATCGACAAAAACTGGTTTCGTATCTTTATCGCGGCCTTCCGCTCCGCTCCGGCGCAATGCTTGCTCGGTCGGACGAATGTAAACGAACCGCGGGAGATTTCTTTCGGCGCGCAGTTTTTCAACGGCGAAGACCAAATGAGTTGACACGCCCGTATAATTGCCGGGAATCAATTCATCGGCTTTTACCGTCCAGCTGCGACGCTGGACGATCACTTTTCCGCAACGCAACCGAGGCGTGTGCGGAGCCATTCCAAACTGGAACGGATGAAATCCAAGCGGAATCACCCACGCGCGCGCAAACGATCCGAGATATTCTTGATTGTCAATCTTGCGAACACAAACGTCGCCGGTTGTTTGATCGATATAAACTTCAGCGTCCGTCGGCGAAATTTTTTTCCAATTGGGATGCGCTCGCTGCGGCGCGACGAAGTTTGAAAGCTCCGGTATCGCGTCGAACAGACGCACGGTAGTGTGAGCGGTAAAATCGGCCGCGAAAAAACCGAAATGAAAGTTCGGACGCCCGAAGGTCGTGCTCGCTAACGCGCGACTGAGCGCTTCTGTGTCCGGGCAACTCCAGTACATGCAATGATGAAGGATTGCGATTGGCGGATGAAGCTCGGCCAGGATCCATTGGTAATCACCGCGCGCGATCGCTTCGGTGGAAGTCGCGGCCAATTGCAGATCGGCTGACGGATAAGTGTATTCGTCGAACTTTGGGTAATCGAAATTGTCGCGGACGACATGGCAATCCTCGGCCGTGAGTTCGTATTCGCTAAGATCGACATGTGGCTGCAATCGTTTTCGAAAAGCAGCTTTCACTTCCTGAAAGGCCATGACCGCGAGCGCAACCAAACCTGGTCCGGCAAGCGGTAGTTTCGCCGCTTCGCATGCCTGTAGAAAAGTGGGCAGCGGCATCACTCCGCTTTTCGCACCGGATTTTTCCATGATTCCGCGCAGACCGGCGGCGACGCGCGAAGCAATGAACGCGTAACTGTCGCGCCAGAGGTCGATCCAAGGTTCGGCCTGAACCACGACCTCATCGATCAAACCTTCGTTAATTTCGAAATGACATTCGCGAAAACATTCTTCGCCGATCGGATTGCTCGCGGCGTAGAGAAACCGATCGCCATGTTTTGGTTCAGCGCCGATCGATTGCAAAGACGTTTGCGCTTCGTCCAAGATCGATTGTCGATCTTGAATTTCCGTGGCAGCGACGAATTTGCTTGGGAGCTCAACTAATGCCTGCAAGATCGACAACCATTTGTCGCGAACAGGACTTGGGAGCCAATTTTTCACGTCCTCGAGCAAAATCTCCACGGCGTGTGGTTCAAGCGCGGGCACTGCCAATTTTGGATTTGAGTGCTCGGGATCGGCGTTAATCGCAGCCGCAATCGCGTGAGCAGTCCATCGTTCCAAGAATGCATCGCGTTTTGCGATACTCGGTTCCGGCTTCAGTCCCACGCCGGAAACTTTTTTGCCAACTTTACCCCAGCCGGAAGGTCCGAACTCACTAAACGTGTCGTTCTTCGCGGCGATGCGCTGAAGATAAAGCAGAAGATGGCGCTCGCGGTCGCCGGATCGAGCGTTACGGCGGCTGAGATTTTCCGGGTAAGAAACGTCGAGTAAATGCGCAAGCAGTTCGCGCACAGCACCGCCAGCGAAGACGAGATACGGTGCCAGGACAGTTCGAGCAGAATTCCAGAGTTTCGCGCGCACCAAGGCGAGCTCGAGTTCGAGTGAGGATGCCAGCTGCGCTTTTAATGCGTCCTCGTGATCGCTTTGGCTATTCACTAACTCACGGCCAAGTTTACACGTCTTGGGTGTCGCCAGCTGGTCAACCGTGTCGAAAGGGGCGCCGGCCAAACGAATCAGAAAAATTGGCGCGACGCGATATGGCACGCGTTCAGCAAAACCAAACGCGGGGGAACTGACAAGTGAAACCGCGCGGGAAAGCCTGCCGCCGACTGCGGCAGTTGCGAACCAGCCGGCTATTTACTTTGGCGAGAGCGGCAGACGAATCGTGAAAACCGTGCCAACGCCGGGAGTGCTGTCTACTTTTATTGAGCCGTTGTGGTCCTCGACGACTTTTTTGGTGATGTAGAGACCCAACCCGGTGCCGCTCTTGGCCTGCTTGGTTGTGAAATAGGGATCGAAGATTCTCGGGAGTTGCGTCGGTTGAATCCCTGTGCCGGTATCTTCGATGCGAAGATCGACATAGAAATCTTTTTGGGCGCAGACCACCGTGACCTTTCCTTTCTTTTCGGCCGAAGCTTGCACGGCATTGACGACCACGTTCTGAATGGCGCGGTTGATTTGCACCGCGTCGCCCAAAAGAGTGCAAGGGTCCTCGCAGATGGTAGCGTTGAGCTCGACGCCGCTCTCAGTCGCCATTGGCGCAATTCCTTTCAGGACTTCGCGAAGAATACCAGAGACTGAAATTTGTTTCGGCGGCGAAGCTTCGACGTTGCCGTAACTCTGCCACATGGTGAGTAGCTCACGGCAAAGCCGAACGTTTTGTTCGATGATGTTTAATTCTTTGACCGAGGCGGCGTCTTGTTGCGCGCCATCGGCGCCGTCCGATTTCTCGATCCGTTTGGCGAGCAATTGGACATAACCCCAAACAATCGTGAGCGGATTGCCAAGGTCGTGAACGAATTCGGCGGAAGCCTGCCCGAGAGAAGCGAGGCGTTCCTTCTGCGCAAGTTGTTGAAGCAAACGATTGTTTAACTCTTTAATTTCGGCGGCGGCATGTTCGCTAGTCCGATGCGCGCGCGTGCGTTCGACATTGCGATCAATCACCTGCTGCATTTCCCGAGCATCAAACGGCTTGCTGATGTAATCGTTCGCGCCGAGTCGCAGAGCTTCCTTCGCAGTTTCAAGTGCGCCAAAACCGGTGAGCATGATGACCGATAAGTGCGGATCGATCTCACGAATTTGGCGCAAGCCATCGATCCCGCTCACTCCTGGCATCCGAATGTCCATGACAATGGTGTCCGGTTGTTTCTCTTTCAGGAGTTTGATGCCGGCCTCGACACAATCGGCCGTGTGCACCTGATAATTTGGTTTCAGGAGCATGCGCAGGCTTTCGCGCGGCCCCATTTCATCATCAATAACAAGGATTTGGGGGAGTTCGGTCGCGGCGGTCATAGTGCGTCAGCGGCAATAGAAGCTAGGGGCATGCCGCGGACGGGACAGAGAAGCAAAAAAACCAGGCGCAAATTCATCTAGCTCAGCCGGGCGAACGGTGAAGCAGAAATTGGTGGCACGCAAGGTGCAACTTGTGAATAAGTTCTCGGCTTTGGTGAATAAGTGATCTGTTTGGGACGCAAAAAATATAATGACTGGAGCTAATGTAGCGTTTAGAATCCCGGGTGATTCGTTCGTGCCCGAAAAGATCGACAATCAATTAACCGCCATCCCCCCAGACCGCTCGGCGGCAGACACTCGAACTTTCTCCACGAGCCGTTTGCGGGCGATGGGACGCCAAAAATAATGAAGCGAAACCGCGTCGTCATCACCGGGATGGGAATTCTGGCGCCGAATGGAACCGGCAATGAGGAATTTTGGGAATCGCTCGTGACAGGCCGGAGCGGCATCGGCCCGATCACATTATTTGATGCGAGCGATCTGAAAAGCCGGATTGCCGGCGAAGTAAAAAATTTCGATCCGCACGATTACATCGAGCCGGAGTTGAAACCGAAACGGATGGCGCGTCACACTCAGTTCGCCTACGCCGCGACCATGATGGCGCTCAAAGATGCGGGTCTTGAAATTAACGCAGCCAATTTTCCGAGCCCAACGCCAGTGGTTGTTGGGGTGAGCACGAGCGCGTTGGATGTGATCGAAAATGTTTTTCGCGTTTCGGACAATCGCGGAATCGACGCGATCGCTCCAACAGCGCTTGGCGCTTCGAAACCGCAGGCCGCCGCAAACGTAATCGCGGATCGAATCGGCGCGCGCGCGCACGCGGCGACAGTTTCGTCGGCCTGTCCGTCTGGTTTGGATGCAGTGGCTTTGGCCGCGACAATGATTCGATCTGGCGCGGCAGAACTTGCGATCGCTGGCGGCGCCGACGCGCCGCTGACTAAGCACGGCATGGCGAGTTTCATTGCAACCGGCCTGAGTTCTTTTCGCAATGGCGAACCGGAAAAAGCGAGTCGACCATTTGATAGTGAGCGCGACACCGGAGTGATTTCAGAAGGCGCCGGCATGTTTGTGCTCGAAGAGCTCGAACGCGCACAAGCGCGCGGCGCGCGGATTTACCTTGAGATCACCGGTTATGCCACACAACGCGACCGCGCCCCAGACGATCCAGCGTCGGGCTTGGCTGATTCGATGCGGCTGGCGTTGGCAAATGCGAGCCGATCCGAGGACGACGTCGACTACATTTCCGCATACGGCCCGGGCCATCCCGTTCTCGACGCAGCCGAAGTGCGTTATATCAAGGAAGTCTTTGGCGAGCGCGCTTATTCAATTCCGATCAGTTCGATCAAAGGTGTCACCGGTAATCCGCTGGCGGCAGGAGGTCCCCTGCAACTGGCGGCGTGCGCGCTAAGCTTCCGAGACCAATTGATTGCGCCAACAACCAATTGCGAAATGCCGGATCCGGACTGCGATTTAGACTTTGTGCCATTGCGGGCAAGAAAAGCGAAACTGAACTGCATTTTAATGAATGTTCGCGGCCTAGGCGGGAGCGCGAGCTCGCTGGTGGTGGATCGAGTTAACGGCCAATGAATAGCTCGACCATTTCAATTCTGGTCGCGCTGCTTGTCCAGTTGGCGCTCGGTTTGGTGGTCTTTCAGGCCAACCGACATCGAAAGTCGAACCAGTCGTTCTTGCTCTTATCTTTAGTGGCAGCGGGTTGGTTGTGCAGCTTGTATTACGCATTGACCGCGGCGACGCCCCCTGCCGCGGCTTTCTTTATTCGGCAGGCCTCTGCCTTCGGTGTGCTGCTCCTGACCGTTTTTAACCTCCTTCGGTTGTCGATCAAAAATGGAGAGCGACCTTGGCGCGAGATTCTCGGTCAATCGTGGGTATGGATCGTCGCTTCAGTCGTAGTCGTTGGCTTCTGCCAAACGAATTTTTTTCTTCAAGGGGCGCAATTCTCGCCGCGAACGGGAGCGTTCGCTCCGCTCTATGGTGTGCATTCCATTTTTTATTTTGGATATTTCATCGCGGCGGGCATCATCGTGCTCGCAAACTACGGACTCGACGTAAAACGAACCACGGCGAGCAAACGCGCGGAACTCGCCTTCATTTTAATCGGTGCCGCCGTGGCGGTCGGCACAACGATGTTGTCGTTTGCTCTTGGACTGTTCGTGGACCGGTCAGAGTTGGCATGGTTCCCGCCACTTCGCGTCGTTCTTTTCAGCGCGATCGTGGCCTACGGCATCGTGACCCGCAAAATGATGGAAGTTGGCGTGTTGCTGCGGCGATTTATTTCCTATGCATTGCTCGCCACATATTTGCTCGCCCTTTACGCGCTGGTGTGGTGGCTGGTGGCAACCGCGCTGCGTTATTCCATTCCAAATGCCCATGCCGTCGCGCACGTGACTGCCGCAATTGTCATCGCCTTTGCCATGGCTCCTGCTCGCGGTATCTCCCAACGATTGGCGGAACGTCTTTTCATCGGCTCCCACCAGCTCGATTTTCGCGCAACGGTTAGTAAAGCGGCCAAAATATTGTCATCGGTTACAACTTTACGAGACTTGCTCGATCGTTTCGCCAATACTGTGGCCGAGGCGGTTGGGACCGATCGGGTTTTCATCCTGCTTCCAGACAAGCAGGGATTTTCGCAGCGTTATCCGATGGTCGAGCCTGGGGCCCGTTATTGTTTGGAGCTGACCCGCGACCAGGCGACGATCGCGGAACTGGAGTCGAATCGCGAGCCGATCGTTTTGGATGAGCTGCGTCGGGCGAGGCCTACACCGGAACTTCAGCGCGTGATGCGGCAATTGGATTCACTTCAAATCGCGCTGGCGATGGGAATTTTCGCGCGAGATCACCTGGCCGGCGTGTTGCTGCTTGGAACGCGAAAATCCGGTCGCATCTATGGCGCGACCGAACAAGGCGCACTTCAGGTTTTGTGCGGGCAACTCGCAGTCGCGATTGAAAACGCAGAGCTTTTTACCGAAGTCCAAAACGCCAAGATCTACAACGAAACGTTACTCGAAAATCTGACCAGCGGTGTCATCGCCGCAGGAACGGACGATCGGGTGACGGTTTTCAATAACGAGGCCGGTCAAATCACCGGCTTAAACTCGCAAGAGTTGCTCGACTGTTCGCTGAGCGCTCTCCCGCTCGAGCTAGCAGAACCGCTAATCACCACTTTGCGCACAAACGAGAGCCAGGAAAACCGCGAGATCGTCCTGCGGGTCGGAACCGGTGAGGTAATCATCCGCGCCAGCACCTCGATTTTTCACGGACAAGATCGACAAGTACTGGGCGCGCTGATGGTATTAACGGACGTCACCGCGATTAAACGTCTCGAAACGCAGATTCGCCGCAGCGACCGACTCGCCAGTCTGGGAACCCTTTCGGCAGGAATGGCGCACGAAATCAAAAATCCGCTCGTCTCGCTTAAAACCTTCGCCCAGCTGCTGCCTGAGCGTTACCAGGATTCCGATTTCCGAGATACGTTTTCGAATTTGATCGGGCACGAGATCGACCGAATTGACTCGCTGGTTAATCAGCTGCTGCGTTTTGCGCGGCCCGCCAAACCAATTCTCAAACAGCTCCATGCGCATGAGATTCTGGAAAAGGCGCTCACGCTTGTTGGCCACCGGCTCTATCAAAAAGACATCAAATTGAATCGCTCCTGGCGCGCCGACACCGATACCATCCACGGCGATGCCGATCAGTTGGAGCAGGTTTTCCTCAACTTCTTTTTAAACGCGATGGATGCGATGAAAACGCATGGCGAATTGTCGGTGAGAACCGAGATCCGCTCCGACGAACAATGGGTCAGCGCCCTGACTTATACGAATGGCGAAAGCAGCGGGAATGGACAGACGCGCGAGGCCTTGCGCATCACCATTCGCGACAGCGGAGAAGGAATTCGCGCGGAAGATATTCCGCACGTCTTCGATCCGTTCTTCACCACGAAGGATTACGGAACCGGATTAGGCTTATCGGTTGTGCACGGAATCATCCAGGAGCATGGAGGTCAGATCGAAGTCGAGAGCGAACTTGATCAGGGCACCGCGTTTCACATTTTGCTCCCGTTAATGCGGTTTGACAGCAAGGTGGCTGCCGCATGACGCCCGCGCCGATCTGCATCTTATATACTCAGGACGCCGAGCTTGTTCGCCGGGCAAGAGCATTCCTGCGCACGATGTCGCAGTTGCGGCACGTGAGCGACCCCGATCGTCTCGAGCCTGTTCTGCAACAGGCGGGCCCGTCGGTGCTAATGATGGACTTGCGCGCAAAAGAATGCCGCGAACTCATCGATCAAATCCACAATGAACAGCCCGATGTTTTGATCATTGCATTCGGGGTTGGGCAATCCGAAACATTGCGCGAAGCCGAACAGTTTGGAATTTACGCCGCAGAAGAGATCGGCTTGGAACGGCGCCGTTTTCAAGCGCTGCTCGGGCGCGCCTTCGATTATTTGAAAGTCTCGCAGGAAAATCGCGACCTGCGCGAAACATCGACAATCACGCCGGACGTATCCCGCAAGAGCGAAATTGCGCATCAACCGGTCGATGTGGCACGGACGTTTCCGTTGCTCCGATTTCCGCGAGTCCTTCGTCGTTTGGACAATATCGACGTACTCGTGACAGCCATTGTCGAAGCGTTGGCTGATGCGGCCGGCGTGAGTCGGGTCGGACTTTTTTCGCGGACCCGCAAAGGAGATCCGTATCAGCTGCGGGCTGGGCTGCATTGCTTGCCCGAAACCGAAGAATTGCAGTTTGGAGAACGCGATGCGCTGGTGCGCTGGTTTGAATTACATGCCCATCTCATTTCCCGCGCCAATCTTCCGCGAACTCAAGATCACAGACAGCGCGCAATCATGCGGCGCGCGCTCGACATGTTCGGAGCCGAAGCGATCGTGCCGCTTTATGCGCGTGGTTCCATCATCGGCTGGGTTTTCTTTGGACACCGCGTCACCGGGCAGCTCTTCGATGACCGCGATCTCGAAGGCCTGACGACGCTGGCCGAGCACGTTTCTACCATTCTCGAAAATGCTCTTCTTTATGAGGAAGCGACTGTCCAAAAAACACTGGCCGAAACATTACTGAAATCGATTCCTCCGGGTATTGTCGCCATCGATGAGGACGCAACTGTTCGGTGGTTTAATCCGCCCGCGGAAAAAATTCTCGGTCTGTCCGGCGCCTCCGCTTTGAATAAACCGGTTGAAAGTGTCGGCACCAGACTCGCCGGTTTGCTGCGCGAAACGTTGGAATCGAAAACGCCGATGCCGCCGCAACAGTGGATCGACAACAACACCCGGCGATCGCTTTTGGTAGAGACGCGACAACTTGCCGACAGCGGCTCGCCACTTGGCGCGGTCGCCGTAATTCAGGATCTCACTGCGCAGGAAACTTTGCGCGAAAAACAAGTGTTGCTCGATCGAGCGACGTTTTGGACCGACTTGGCCGCGAGTATGTCTCACGAGATCCGCAATCCCCTGGTGGCAATTAAGACTTTCGCGCAACTTCTACCTGAGCGCTTCGACGACGCGGATTTTCGCAAGGAGTTCAACGAGATCGTGGTGAGCGAGGTCGATCGTCTGGATAAAATTATTACCCAGATCAACAACTTCGCGCATCCACCCGAGCTTGTGCTTAAACCAATCGATGTTCGCTCACCGGTCAAAAAGGGCGTGGAAATTGCCCGGTCTCGCTATGGCATCAACGGGAAAGTGGAATTGGAAACGTCGTTGCCCAGCAATCTGCCGCGCGTGTTGGGCGACGCAACGGCCCTGGCCGAAGTATTCGCCCACCTTGTCGCCAACGCCGCCGAAGCCAGCGCGGATCGCAACAAGCCGCGAATCACGCTTTCGGCGAAACCAGTTCGGGAAGGACAACATCCCGCTGGAGTGGTCGTCACAGTGAGAGACAACGGCACAGGCATCTCTCCGGAAATAAGAGAGAAAATATTTTCACCATTTTGCACGACCAAACCGCGAGGAATGGGTCTCGGTCTGCCGATCGTGAAACGGACGGTATTTGATCATCACGGCCGGGTAGAAGTCGATTCGACCTCAAAAGGAACGCAGGTCAGCGTGCTTTTGCCCGCAACGAGCGGCCAGGATTAACGAAAATTTCGAGTTGCGATTTGCCCTCTGCGATTTGAGGCTTCGCAAAGGCAAATCAGCATTTTTCCCGCGTTTTATGATCGTTACTACCGCTCAACTCTACAAAGTGGCCTACGGCAAGTTTGCTGTCGGCGCCTACAACATCAACAACATGGAGCAATGTCTCGGGCTTTTCCGAGGCAACGTGCAAAGCAAGGCGCCGTTCATTATCCAACTCTCGAAGGGCGCGCGGAAATACGCCGACAAGCGAATGCTGGAAGCGATCATTCGCACCGCCGAGGGGATGTTTCCCGACGCAATCTTTGCCGTTCATCTCGATCATGGCGACGAAGAAGCTTGTTACGATTGCATCGCCTCCGGGTTCTACAGCTCGGTAATGATCGATGCCAGCCACGAGCCGTTTGAGAAAAATGTCGAGATCACTAAGCGCGTCGTGGACAAGGCGCATGCTAAAGGCATCAGCGTTGAAGCCGAGCTGGGCATGCTTGGCGGGGTGGAAGAAGACATCAGCGTCGATGAAGGTCACGCTTGCCTGACCAATCCGGACGAGGCGATCGAATTCATCAAGCAAACGAAATGCGATTCGCTCGCTGCTGCAATCGGGACGAGCCATGGAGCGTACAAATTCAAGGGTCAACAATCGTTGCACTTTGAAGTGATTGAAGGAATCCGCGATAAGGTGAAGAAAGCAGGCCTGCCCCCCACCCCAATCGTCATGCACGGGTCATCGAGCGTCCCGAAATCGGAGGTTGAACGGATCAACGCCGCCGGCGGAAAACTTGATCCGTCTGCGCGTGGCGTGAACGAAGAAGAATACCTGCCCGCGGCGAAACTCGGCGTAACCAAAGTAAACATCGACACTGATGGGCGCCTGGTGTGGACACGCGTCCATCGCGAATTCTTCCGCGATCATCCCGAACAATTCGATTTTCGGCCGCCTGGAAAAACTTTCGTTGAGGAGTATGCCAACTTCATCGCGCACAAAAACGAGAAACTCGGTTCGGCCGGCCAACTGGACACGGTGCGCGCAAGCATCAAAGCTTAGATCGACATCGTCATCGCTGATGTTACTGGCGCTCATTCAAACCACGTGAGTTTTACTCTTCAGGATCTCGCAACCCTTTGCGGTGGAGAACTGCGCGGCAATCCGGCCGAAAAAATCAGCGGTGCGGCTGCACTCTCCGAAGCAGTTCCGGGCGAGATCACCTTTTATGCCGATCCACGCTATTTGTCCCGCCTTCGCAAGACTCGCGCATCGGCGATCTTTGTTCCGCTCGATTTTTCCGAGCAAATTTCGGCCGCGCAAATCCGAGTTGAAAACCCTTCGAAAGCATTTGAACAGGTCGTTCTAAAACTCGCGCCCAAACCGATCGCCTTCGCGCCGGGCATTCATCCAACGGCGGTTGTCGATCCGACTGCGAAACTCGGAAACGGCGTCTCCATTCAACCGCACGCCGTCATCGAGTCTCTCGCAACGATCGGCGATAACACAGTAATCGGCGCCGGCAGTTACATCGGACACGAAAGCGTCATCGGTGCATCATGCCTGATTTATCCAAATGTAACGATTCGCGAACGGACCCAAATCGGAGCGCGCGTGATCATTCATAGCGGCGCGGTCGTCGGTGCGGATGGTTTCGGATTCGAATTCGTCGACGGTCGTTACAAAAAGATTCCGCAAATCGGAATCGTTCAAATCGATGACGACGTAGAGATCGGCGCAAACACGACCATTGATCGCGCCCGATTCGGCCGGACCTGGATCCAAGAAGGGGTGAAGGTCGACAACCTCGTGCAGATCGCGCACAACGTTATCGTCGGGAAAAATTCTATTATTGCGGCCCAAACCGGAATCTCCGGCAGCACTCGGGTGGGAGAAAAGGTGATGATGGCCGGGCAGGTCGGCGTCATTGGCCATCTCACCATTGACGACAACACCATTATCGCCGCCCAAAGTGGCATTTCGAAAGACCTTCCCGGTGGGGCGTGGTTTGGCTCACCGGCTGTCCCGTTGCCCGAGGCGAAGCGCCAGATCGCCTGGATTCATCGGTTGGGCAAGCTCTTCGATCGAGTCAAAGCGCTCGAGAAAAAGCTGGGGCTATAGGGAGGCGCAAGCCGGCAGCGCAAAATGCCGAGGCCGGTTCAAGATTGGCAAGGATAGTGCTTTAGTGGTTATGGAAATTATAGACCATGAAGCCGACCAAACGCGAATATTCCCAGTTCCTCATCATCGATGACGATCCTGGTATCGCCAAGTTCCTAGTCACCTATCTGCGTCAGCGGGGTCACACTTGCTGCGCTTTGACCGATGGCTTCCAGACGGCTGGCTGGCTGTCCGAGAACGACTGCGAGGTGGCGATTGTCGATCTTAAGATGCCCAAAGTAGACGGGATCTCTCTCATCGCCTTTATGCGAGAATTGAATCCAGTGCTCCCCATCGTTGTTTTCACGGGTGTCGGTTACGACGAAGAGCAAATGCATGCCGCTCTTCACGCCGGCGCAAACGGCTACGTCAGCAAGAATCTTCCGATCGAACAACTCTATTGCGTGCTGGCGCGAGTTCTTGCGACGTGTCAGCAGCGCAAGCGCAGCGTCACTTTCAATGGTCAGCAACCAGCACTCGCTGGAGCTGCTTGATTCAGCGCCTTTCAATTGCTTCCAAAAGTTTGCGCAACCCATCAGGCGAAACGCAAGCCGCGCCGCTCGCGTTGACCGTTTCCATTTCGAGAAAATCCGAGGTCGCAACTGTCACGTCGAACCGCGAGGCATATTTGCTCGCGAGTCGCTCAACGATTGCATCCGCGGATTGATCGCGGCGGGCGTAGAAGATTTGCACATCGTGCGGATCGGACTGCTCGCTGACACGCGCGCCGCGTCCGTCGAAAACGACCGCAACATTCACGCCCGTCCAATCTTGATACTGCCGGAGTTTCTTGACCAACGCCTCGCGCGCGAGGGCCGGACGCTGAGCGTGGAGTTTGCGCAATTCCGGCCAGGCGAAAATGATGCTGTGACCGTCAACAATGAGGTACCGCCCAGGCACTCGATATTGTAAATCGGGCGCGTGCCGAAGGCGAGATGTCGATCTATTCCGCCGCGGCCGGCTCTTTTCTGCTTCGCTGCCTCGGTGATTCGCGCTGTTTCGAACGCGTCGTCTTTTTCTTCCGTTTCAAATACGCCCTTCGGCGTCTACGTTTCGTTCGAACTCGGTGCTGCTGACCCACGCTCTTGTTATACGGGCGAAGGATGCTGCGCGCAAGCAACGCGGCGGGCAACGTACGAAATCCAGGATTGCATTTTGTCCGGTGCTCCAATTAAACAGTTGGTTTGTGCTGCCCCTGTCCGACAATTTCGCTCCTACTCCGAAAACGCTGATCGGCGCCTCCGTTTTTTTCCTCCTGGCCGCTGCGATTTTTGGTGGGCTCAATCTTGCGAAAGTGAAAATGTTACGTTCCGCGGCAGCCGAAGCCACAACCGCCCGCGACACCGCCGAGCGTTCTCGCGTTCAGCACGAAAAGGACCTGAAAGTGCGCGAATCTGCGATTGCGGCAGAGCAAGCCAAACTCACCGAGCGTGAAGGAAAGACCGGAGCTACCGAAGGCCAATTGACCCAAATTCTCAACGAGAAGAAGCAACTCGAAGCCAAGCTTCAGGATAAAGAAGCGGAGATCCTCACGTTACAAAGGCAAATCGAAGAAAAGCAGCCCGTCTCGGCCAATCCCGGCGCCCCTTCCAGCGTCGAACTCCAGGCGCAGCTGGATGATGCCCGCCAACAACTGGAGGCCGCCGAGCGGGAGAAAAGCCTTCTCTCCGAAAAAGTGCAAGCTGTCAGAGAGCGTTCCTCACAGCTCGAAGATGAAAAAAAGCGGCGGGCCGTAGTCCATGCAAAGATCGGTGTCCGGGGCACCGTCCTGGCGGTCAACCAGGCTTACAATTTCGTCGTCCTCAATCTCGGTGGCCGTAACGGGGTCGAGCCGCACTCCGAGATGCTGATCGTGCGAGACGGCACCTTTATCGGAAAAATTCGTATTTCTTCAGTTGAACCGGCGACCGCTATCGGCGATATCATCACCAGCACCTTGGCGCGAGGCGTCCAAGTGCAACCTGGAGACATTGTCATTTATGCTGGCACAAATTCGTAAGCAGGAGAGAAAGGTCGCGGCCGTTTTGTTGCTGGCCGCGGCGAGCATGTTGGTTTCGTGCGCGAGCCAAAAAGAGAACGTCGCGTTGGTCAAGGATCCCGACGCCAAACCGGAATCCGCAATGCCCTGGAACAAGCAGGAAAAATGGGAGACCGGCGGTCAGTTCGCAAACTTCAGCGACAAGCGCTGAGTTCATCTCAGGATCGACATCGCTCTCTTGCTAGCGCAGGTCAGATCCAAAATCCGGGCGGGATAACGGCGTTCTTTGGCACGATCACGATGCCGTCGCGGATGAAGTAATTGTCCGCGTCCGAGTTGGCGGCTTTTCCTTCCGGCGTGATCACGACTCCGTCGGCGATGCGCGCATTTTTGTCGATGATCGCGCGATCAATCACGCAATTGCGGCCAACCCCAATCGGCGGCACGTCAGCCGCGCCCGGTCGGTCTTGCTCGAAATAATCCGCGCCCATGATGACGCTGTTGCGAATCGTCGCGCCGCTCTGAATGATACTCCGAATGCCGATGACGCTCCGCTCGATGTGCGCGTCGGAAATAATGCAACCGTCAGAGATGATCGCCTGTCGCAAAGTCGCGCCATTGACCTTGCTGCCCGGCAAAAATCTCGGATGCGTATAAATTGGCGCTTCAGTGTCGAAAAAGCTGTATTCGGGAACGAGATCGGTCAGATCGAGGTTCGCCTCGTAAAACGCGCGGATCGTGCCGACATCCTCCCAATAGCCCTGGAAGATAAACGCACTCACGTGTCGATCTTTAATTGACTGCGGAATGATGTGTTTGCCGAAGTCCTCCAATTCGTTGTCGAGGCACTTCACCAGCACTTCCCGGTTGAAAACGTAAATCCCCATCGACGCCTGAAACAATTCTTCGTCTTCGCTTGAACCAACCGCGCGGAGTAGTTCGCGGCTCATCTTCAGCTCTTGAAGCACTGAATCGTCTTTGGGTTTTTCGACGAAGCGCACGATCCGCCGATCGACTCCGCTTTGCATGATGCCGAACTCAGAAACGTGTTGTCGATGGACCGGCTTGGTCGCCAGCGTGATGTCGGCGCCGGATTGAATGTGCTGATGCAACAGCGTGCGAAAATCCATCCGGTAAAGCTGATCGCCGCTAAGAATGAGGTAGTAATCGAACGAGCGCTCCAGGAAGTAGCGCATGTTCTGGCGCACCGCATCCGCGGTTCCCTGATACCATTGCGAACCCTCCGGCGTTTGTTGCGCCGCCAGGATGTCGATAAAGCTGCGCGAAAAATTGTCGAACTTGTAGCTGGCCTGAATATGTCGATGCAGCGACATGCTGTTGAACTGCGTCAGCACGTAGATCGATCGCAACCCGGAGTTCAGGCAATTGCTGATCGGGATATCGACGATCCGATATTTCCCGCCGAGCGGAACGGCGGGCTTCGCGCGATCCTTGGTTAACGGAAACAAACGCGTGCCGGCGCCGCCGCCCATGATGATAGCCAGTGTCCGCTGCGTCGTGCCGGGCGGAAGCGCGGGTGTCGACAACGGCGAAACTGAATCACGGCGTTCGGGATTTTGCATCTGCACGCCTTCAATAATTCAGTGCTCGCGGCTTGCGGCAACCTTTTTGCTCAAGTTGCCCCGGTTGCGTGCGCCTCGCGGCAGTGGCAACCTTCACTTCCTAATATGTGTGGAATCGTCGGTTACGTCGGACGGTCGCAAGCGGCGCCCATTTTGCTCGATGGACTTCGTCGCCTTGAATATCGCGGCTACGATTCTGCCGGTGTCGCTATCGTCAATGGCGATCACGTCGAGACGCGCAAATGCGCCGGTCGAATCGCGTCGCTGGCTAAACTTATCTCGCAAAAACCAGCCGCTGGATCTTATGGAATCAGCCACACTCGCTGGGCGACCCATGGAAAGGTCAACGACGAGAATGCTCATCCGCATTTCGACGCCACCGGGAAGATCGCGCTCGTCCACAATGGCGTGATTGAAAATTATCAGGCCCTTAAGGAACAACTCATTCAAGACGGCGACACGAATTTCCGCTCCGACACCGACACCGAAGTCCTGGCGCACTTAATCGGGAAAATTTACCAACAACTAGATGGCAAAGATTCTAAAGCCAGGCTCGTTAACGCCACACGCGCGGCGTTGAAACAGGTGATCGGCACATACGGCATTGCTGTGGTCCACTCAGACATCCCGAACTTTATTGTCGGGGCGCGTCGCGGCAGTCCGCTTGTCCTTGGCGTTGGGAAAGATGAAAATTTTCTGGCCAGCGATGTTAGCGCAATTGTCGCTCACACCCGCGACGCCGTTTACTTGAACGATTTCGACCTCGTCGCGCTTGAGCGAGACAAATTTGAAATCAGCTCGATTGACGGCACAGCCGGCGAACATCCAGTCAGCAAGGTCGAGTTCAGCGCGGAAGACATCAAGAAGGGCGATTACCCGCACTACATGCTCAAGGAAATCTGCGAGCAGCCGGACACGGTGCGCGACGCCATGCGCGGCCGCCTCACTTACGAGGAATGCACGGCCAAGCTTGGCGGTTTGAATATGACTCCGGCAGAATTGCGCGACGTCGCACGCGTCGTGCTGACTGGCTGCGGCACGGCGCTCCATGCCGGTCGCGTTGGCGAATACTTAATCGAACGACTCGCCAGTATCCCGGTGGAAGTCGAATTCGCGAGTGAGTTTCGTCATCGCAACACGCCGATGACTGAACGCACGCTGGTTTTTGCGATCAGCCAGAGCGGTGAAACCGCCGATACTTTGGGCGCGTTACGCGAAAGCCGTCGCAAAGGTTATCGGACCCTTGGAATTTGTAACAATGTCGCCAGCACGATTGCACGCGAGAGCGACGGCGGTGTTTACATGCACGCGGGACCCGAAATCGGCGTGGCCGCCACGAAGTCGTTTACCTCGCAACTTGTGATTCTGACCCTGATCGGTCTTCTCCTTGGCCGAATGCGCCAGCTCTCCACTGCGGAAGGAAAACGAATGATCGACGCGCTCGAAGCATTGCCGGACCAAATCGAGGACGTCCTGAAGCTAAGCGACCAAATTAAGTCGATCGCGAAGAAATACGCCGGTGTTAGCGGAATGCTTTTTTTCGGACGGCAATTCAATTATCCGATCGCGCTCGAAGGCGCCCTCAAAATGAAGGAGATCACTTATCTCTTCGCGGAAGGTCACCCCAGCGCAGAGCTCAAACACGGAATCATCGCGCTCGTTAGGCCCGACTTGCCGTCAATCTTCATCGCCCCGGACGACGCCGTATTCTCAAAAAACGTGAACAACATCGAGCAAGTCAAAGCGCGCAAAGGACCAATCATCGCTGTCACTTCTGGCAACGGCGCCAGGAAATTGAAAGATCTCGCAGCGGACATTATCGAAGTCCCCGACGTCATCGATTGTCTCAGTCCGGTTCTAGCTGTCGTCCCGCTGCAGCTTCTTGCTTATCACCTTGCTGTCGAACTCGGCCGCGACGTCGATAAACCGCGGAACCTGGCCAAAAGCGTGACCGTGGAGTAGATGGTGCGTTCTGAATCGGAATCCGGAGAAAATTGGCCCTATCCCAAAACCGTTTTCTCTGCGCTGCGGCTAAGTTGGCGTCTCAGCAACACGTCAGGAAAACTCTGAGGTTGCCGAGAGTATAGACGCGGCGCATGCAGTACGCGCTCAGCGCGCGAGTGCGAGACTCTGCCGCTCTCTATCAAATGTCAGTCGTGCGCATGAAAGGCGTGCTTCAGATCATGGCAGCGAAGTGAAGGTGTGTTGCCTTGTTTGAAACACGTCCGTCGAATCGATCCGGCCGCTTAGGTCGACATCCATCCGGAAGTTGGAGGCGCTCGCGTCTTGGAGACTTTGTTGCCTTACTTGGAACACATCGGTCGAATCGACTCGACCACTTCCATCGACGTCGCCGATCAGGAATCCGATGTTGAGGCTCACTGCGCTCAGCAATCCACCAGTGGTCGAGGTCACATTGTTCGCGGTTAGGGTGAGTCTCTGCGCGTTCGCTACTCCACTCAGGTTCACGAGCATGTCGTTGCCGCTAAAGCTCACCGCGGCGACGTTGCCTGTGCCTGAAGTGACCGTAGCGGTTCCGCTCTGAAGCGGCTGATCGAAGTGCAGCACGATAGTGTAGTTCCCTTGCCCGTCGCGCGGCTCTATTCCAGATCCATCCAGAGCCATCGGTGCGTTAAACGTTCCGGCGGCACTGTGAGACAGCCGCGACGCAGCTGAGACGAGCGCCGGCACGCCCGGCACGGCAGTGCAGGAATTGGGCAGACGAATGTTGGTGATACTGATGTCATCCAAATAAAAACCCTTGAATTCCGCGCCCGGGTCGGACGTGAACCTCCACCGCAATTGAATCGTGTCTCCCGGGGTCAAGCCGGTGAGCAGATGGCAGCGACGCCCATAGTCCGTTAGCGCGCCGGTGGTCCAGGTCGTGCAATCCACACCGGCCATCGCGGGTCCAGTGATGACGGCCTTCGAAGCGGGATAGTCGCATGCGTTGATCGGTGGGGCGCCGGTGCAATCAAGGGCCGCGTAGTCGGTCGTGACGTCGGTGATCATGCATCCGTCTGTGGGCAGGTTACTCGGCGCGGGGACATCGGTCCACGGCCCGCCGTTGCGCGAATATTCGAGGGCAATGCCATCCCAGCCTTTCTCCATCTGGTGACGTTCCCAGTAGGTAAGGTTCAATGTGGTCGAGCCAACAGTGAGCACCGGCGTTTCGGCGGCAGAACACAGATTGCTGCCGTAGATCGCGTTGGGGCCCGGCCCGGCGTTGCGATACGCATAAGCGCCACTCGGGGTATGGTTGGCGCCCGCGTCGTCGGCCGTCCTAACGATTCGCCAAGTCGGATCGTTCGTGTTGCCGGGATCGGTCGTGTTGAGCATGAGGAATCCGGTCACGTCACCACCGCCATCGCTCCAAGTGCCAGCGGACGGCGATGCACCAGAGCCATAGGCTGTAGCCGAGATACGGACGGTATTTAATTCTTCGTTACCGCCGCAAGCACCGCCGTTGCCGGTGCTGTTATCCTCGGCGCGCACAATATAATAGTAAGTATTGCCACTGGCGACGTTGTTAGTGTCGACATAGAAGCCGGGGCCGGCAACGCAGCTCGCGATCCTGTTGGCCGCAACTGGGACAAAATCCGGCACGGTGCCACGGTAGATGTTGTATTTGATGGTGGAGCTGAGTGGGCAACTGGACGTGGCCGACGACCAATTCAACGTGATGCCGCAGGTTGAAGCGTTGTTGCTCGTGGTGCTCGTTAGGCCAGCGAAGACTGGTTTCAAACTGCAGTTACCTGTCGCGGTCGCACTGGTACTGCCACTGCGGACCAACGCCTGGCAGCGGCCGGCAGTATCCGTCGCCGCGATCACACGATACGTGTAGGTCACGCCGCCCTGCACTGTCGTGTCAGTGAAACTGCTAGCGGAGCCGGGGACAAACCCGACGGGCTGATAAAGACTATCCCCGCCCGTGAAGATCGCCCGTTCGATGGCATAGCTACCGGGCGCCGGAGTAATCCCGGTCCACGTCACTTGGATCTGGTTAGGCGCGATCGCTGATGCTGTGCCGATGGTCGGCGCGGTCGATGGACGAGTAGTGCAAGTCGTGGGCTGGCATTGCGGAGCAGGATAACTGGAGGAACCGATTCGCGTATGCCAGTTTGAGTTAGTGGCGCCGCCGAGCGCATAATATTCGTTCGCGTGCCAGAAAGTGCAGTCGTCGGCCGGGTCGATGCTTGTGCTGGTGTAATCGCCCCAGCGGCCGATCATGACGCCGACGGGATCGGCAACTATATTTCGCGTGCCGGTGAAGATGATGGATTCCGGCGCGGTCATCGTCCCGAGCGGATCGGTTTTGGTTCTGGCGGTGTAGCGGATGGAGTGTGCGTCGGTCGCTTCCACTGTGCCAGTGGCGCTATAGCCGACGAGAATGTTCTCACCACCATCCATGCTAACGGATGGCATCCAGCGGGAACGGCCATTCGGCGCATCCGCCACTGTCCCCTGTTGATACGTACACGGATAAGAGGGGCAAGTCGCGTCGAGTTGTCCCGAGATACGGAATTCGTACCAGCGGATGCCGGACACGAGCCCAGTCACGTTGGGATCGACCGAGTGTGAAACGACCAGCGATTCGTGGTCGATGAAGTTTCGGTAGGCGAGACGAAACATAAGACGATCCGCCAGCGAATCGAGGGTGAACGCGCTTTGCGGCTGGGGAATACAATTACCACCGCCGCAAGCGGCACTCGCCGAGGCCACGGGCATAATGGCTTGAAGCGTTTTCACGGTGTTCGCTGGATTGATGAAATCGACTTTCATTCTGTAGAGGTACATTCCGTCGGTGTGGACGGAGGCGAAGATGCCGGGGGCGCCTCCCGGAGGCGGAGCAAATCCGTCGAGATCCGCCGGCATGTGTCCGCCCTCCAAAGGATCGACGATTACCTGCCAGGTCGCGGTCGAATCTCCCGCAAGCATTTTAGTCCGGTTCATAGCGCCGAAGCAGCCGCCGACATAGCTGGGGCTGCCGCTTGAGGAAGTAAAGTTGTGGGCCATCACGTAGTACGCGTCGGTCCACACGCCGTAGTGCGGGTAATCGCCAAAGTTGCCGTTAGGCACCGCGAACGCATAACGCGCATAAGTCCCGGTCGCATTCGCGGTGGTGGATACCGCTACGCATTGATAATAGAAGCCGCTTGAGGCCGAGGACGTAAACTGCGAAATCAGCCAACGGTTGGCGACTTTGTCGTAAAGGACAACCGGGTCGCCGGAATTTTGTGACTGACAGGGCCCACCGAACCCCGTCCAGAGCGTGTTG
>Ga0137396_10000154_pt1 | contig 28075 bp, 25 predicted proteins | sample czc16metaG_FD_108284 | JGI IMG/M metagenome (GOLD analysis project Ga0137396, IMG submission 108284) | Vadose zone soil microbial communities from Angelo Coast Range Reserve, California, USA - czcobulk3.16 metaG | ecosystem: Environmental > Terrestrial > Soil > Vadose zone | place: USA...
TGACGGCGTAGGCAGTATTCCTCGTTCCTCCCGATATCGTCAGGGTCATTGTGATCATACTGCCAAGACTGACTGGGACGGTGGGGCTGATCGTTAGAGTATAAGGGGGCACCGCCTCGACCAGCGGGGTTGCAGCTAGAGAAAGAGCTAGAGCTAGGGCTAACAGGGGGATTGCGGCGCGTAGTCTGGTCAGCATCTAGTGTCGACGGCCGATGGGTATTTCTCCAGAGGGGGTCTGGAGGCGTGCCGCGGAAGGGTTGTGTTACCACGAGAGAATTAGGGTAGGAACACCTCGACGTCAGACGACAAGAGGGTCTTTGCCTCTCAAATCAAAGGAATACTGGCGTTCGCGAAAACTCCGACAATCTTTATTAGAATAGATTGGCGCATCCGCCAAACTTATTACCCCCATCCGACGTCTTTCTAGCCAGAAATGACTGGCATCGCACAAGCTGATCTACCTCGGGCCGAAGCTCTTCGTGAATACTTGACGGTTCAGAGATGGCTGAGAGAGAAGGCCCCGAAGACTGCGGAGAACTATCTGGCGAGTATGCTCCGGTTCACTGATGTCGAGGGTGTGAACCCCGACCAATTTCTCGAATGGGCGAAGACCGTGGACCCCGTGATGGTCCAGGATAGGATCGACCGGTTAGCTGAGAAACTGCAGCCTGCAACCAGTTTTACCTTTAAAATTGGAATGCGATCGTTCCTTGGTCACAGTGGCTACACGTTGCCGAAGGCGAAGCTGACGTACACTCTCCAGGACTGGCACCGGGGCTACAAGAAGGAGGAGGTCAGGAAGCTGATCGGCTACCTGGACACGCCCCTCCGGAAGCTCTACGTCTACATCGCTGCTGAGACCGGCCTCCGCGCCAACACTGTCCTTGCGCTCCGCTACCGGCACGTGAAAGAGGATCTCGCAGAGAACGTTATTCCCTGCGCGATCAGACTCGAGCCCAAGTTCTACGGCAAACGCAAGTCAGCAGGCTACACCTTCCTGGGCGAAAGATCGGTCGCGCTGCTGCTTGACTGCATCAAACAGAAGCTCGTCAAGACCACCGATGATAGTCCACTGATCCCTCTCGGCTACGCGGGTCTCTACGACGCGCTGGTCAGAGCTCGTCATCGTGCCAAGCTGGACCCGAAGATCCAGCCGAACCACGGCCTCCGGAAATATTTCGAGGACGCCCTTGACTCTACCCGCATCGACAGGGACAAGAAGATGATGATCGAGGGACACTTCGCCGGGACCCGGGCGAAGCACTACACGGACCGGGAGTGGGATGAGCTGCGGAAACTCTACCGCGAAGCTTATCCGAACATCGACGTCGACACAGCCAACGCCGGGCTCGACAAGAGGATCCTCGGACTCGAGGACGAGAACAGCGAGTTGAAGCAGCGGATCGAAGTCCTGGAGGGACAGGTAGAGAGCTCGGAGAAGGAGAGCATGGGAAAACTCCAGGCGGCTGCTAAGAGCATGGGTTTTGATCTCGGGGTTCTGGCTGAAGAGATTCTCAGGCAGGCGCGTCGACGTCAACGGCAGAGCAGCTAGGCTGAGCTACAGGTTCTGCAGAGCGTAGACGATTCTGTCGAAGACACTCTCGTTCTCGTCGTGAACGATGAAGTCTGGGTTGAAGATCGTCGGGACCCGCTTTTTCTGCCGTTCGGTCTTTCGAGACTCCGAGTCGCGGGTGAGATCTGCCAGCAAGAAGATCGGAGACGGCAACAGGATCAGCAGGAAAAGGAGGAACGCGAGGATCAAATTGTAAGACGACAGCAGCTGCACTCTGTCGAAAAACGCCAGCTGATTCCGAGGAAACTGCAGGAGAAGAATGGCGATCACGCTGAGGATCCATCCTGAGGTCTGCGCCGTCATTTTCCTGAAACTGGGTCCCCACTTCTTCTTGCGCGAGTACAGGGTGATCAGAACCACAATCGCAAAGGCAGTGTACGTCGCGGGTTGATAGTAGGGACCGTAGGTGAATGCGAGGATGTTGTCTGACACTACGAGTGTGACCAGGGCGGCACTTGCTGCGAGAAATCCCTTTCCCCATGATGTCACAGTGTCTTTTGCGAACGACCAGATTGCACGACGGACTACTACGACTGTGTAGCTAACCAACACTTGTCGAGTTATTCTCGTCGTCGTGAGATTTGATACTTGCATTCCGTTCCAGGGCGACGAAGATTCCTACCAGGAAGAGAACTGCAACAGCCGCAGCCGCGACGATGTCCTGGTTGGAGCTGGCTTCATCGTTCGCCCCCTCACTTTATGTTAGGGCATGATCCCCGTCTTGATTAGTTGATTGATGCTTTGTTGATGGTGATATTTGGGGCTGGAGCATCCTGCGATTCTTCCCCCGCAAACCCTCTCGAGAACGTTGGAGGGATGCAGTGGAGACCACCGCTCGCAAACGAGCTGTTCGACATGAGATTTGCCAACGTAATTACGCACTTCCCTAGGGCTAAGCCGGTGATCACGCACCTTCTGCCGCAGATTGGCAGTGCTGAACCTGTCAACGTAGAACGTGTCCTTGAAAACTTGCAGAGTGATGCAGCAGCCGGAGATACGGAGCGATACCGTCAGCTTGCCGCAGTACAGTTTTACCTGCAGGCGATGCTAGTGCAGTGCGCCTGGTTCTGGAAAGACACAACCATAGGCGTCACAAACTACGGCACACTGATTGACGAAATCCGCCGTCTGAAGCAGACCGTCTGTCTCGTGACCTTCAATTACGATACACTTCTCGAGGACGCTCTGTCGACGTGGGGCCTCAGATTTGCATCGATGGCCGACTATGTGAAAAGTGACTACAAGGTGATCAAAGTTCATGGGTCGGCAAATTGGGCGCATGAGGTGATAACTTCCATCGATAACCTGCGTGGACGGGACCAGCTGCAGGTCGCGACGGAGATTATCGATCGGCGTCCAGACCTCGAAATTGGCAAGTCATACGAGATCGTCACTCAATCACTTGGAGACATTCAGCGGGGGTATCCGATAGGAAAATCCGGCGAGAAACCTGTTCTCCCAGCGCTTGCGATTCCTGTTGAGAATAAGCCCGGAGACGAAATCCCGGCCGAGCACCGCAAGGTCCTCGATGAATGTTTACCTCAGATCACTAAGATTCTCGTGATAGGGTGGAGGGCCAACGAGAGTCGGTTTCTCAAGACTCTTGCCGAGGGCATCGGCAACAACCCACGCTCCGTACAATGCATGGTCGTCTCAAGGACCGAGGCATCGGGCAGCAAAGTCGGATCGAAAATTAGCGAGAGTCTGAGGGCGGGAGGTGTCCATGCTGATTCCTTCCAAGTATCGAAGGGCGGGTTTACCAGCGCGATTAGGAATCACGAAGCAGAAAAGTTCCTCAACGCCTGACGGACCGCAGAAGCTGGACCAGGCGAACCTGTAGACCGCCATTAGGCTCACAGATTCGGCTTGAATGAGATGAACCGCCAGCAGAACCGGGCCGCGCGTCTCACCAGATACCAGAGAAAGCCGAAGAACTCTCGCGTCGAGACCCGGCCAGTCTGGCTCGTGTCTTCAATAGGCTCCAGTAGTCTGCGCCGTCCCAGTGGGGCGCCGCAGTTGTTGCATGAGAACGCTTCAATGTCAGGGCAGAGTCTGCAGTCCTCGTAGGGGCACCCGGGTCTGATGTCCCCGGAGCCGCAGACTGGGCACTCGAGAGCTGGCGGCAGGGTCGAGGCTTCATCAGTCTGGCTCATGGCTGCTCCTCCAGACAGCGCTCACAGACTAGAAACTCGCCTCGTTGGTCAAGCTTCAGCTCGCCCTGGTGGTCGCAGATGGCACAGGTCCCGACCTCAACCTTAGGAGGCGAAGCCCTCGACACCTTCGACACAGTCGACATGGTATCCGTCTTGGTGTCGAGGGTGTCGACCGTGTCGAGGGTATTCCCATCTAAGGGCGAGGTCGCCGGATCGCTTGCTTCGAGGTCTCGGCCCCAGTCCTTCTCCTTCCGCAGCACCAGCCCCGTGAAGGAAGCTACGCGCTTCCCCTTGGGTCCCAAGAGTGCCGAGCTTACCGGGATCCCTGACATTGGCAGCCTCTTGTAGAACGTGTCGCTCGTGGGCGCTGGCAGCTTCTTCTGTGTGCAGTATCTGATGAAGGCCTGGTAGAGCTGCTGCTTCCCGACGCTGCCCTCCGGCTCGGCGACGACGCAGTCCATGAGGAAGGCTTTCACCGGGTCCGACTTGCGGATGTAGTCCTGCCTGATCTCCTCGACGCTCCTATACTCTGACAGCTGCCAGTTCTGTGCGCGGAGCCGTTTCAGTCCTTCCAGCGCCCAGTTGAGGATCCCTGCCAACTCCTCAGGGGTAGTCAGCTTCTCGACCAGCTTCGGATCTGCGCCGGGACCCAGGAACTGGTTGGGGTAGGTGGTGATGAACCAGCGGCGGAAGAAGGCGTCCGAGTCGTCAGGCGAGGCCGGGATCTTGTTGCAGCTGAAGATCAACTTCGCATGATTGTCGAAGTCGAAACTGTTCTGGAACTTATGCTCAGCCGACAATCTCCCCTCGCCCGTCAGCGTCTTGAAGGTGCCGGTTGTCTTGAGACCCGCGTCGGGAAGGTCAGAGTAGATGTTGGCCAGTTTTCCATGCAGGTCTGCCTTGGCGAACCGGCTCATCTCCAACTCTTGGAGGCTCTTATGCGCCACGTTGTCAACTCCCAGCAGCGCGGTGAGGATCCTATCCTCGGCGTCTTTCCCGTTGGAGCCTTCGCCTACCTGCAGCCACCCCTTCTGCGTCTTGTAGTGGCGGACGAGCAGGCTGCCCACGAACTCCTGGACGGCCTTGAGATCGTCAGCGTGGTGGATCTGTCCAAGGAAGTTTAGCCAGCCCGGACACTTGGCAGACGGATCATACTTGACGGGCAACTTGGCCAGTGAGGGATAGTCGGGGCTGTGTGGTCTCAGCTCGTAGGTGTCGCCATTGAAGAGGCCGTTCTCCAGGTTGAGAATGTTAGGGTCCGGGTCGAAGATCTCAGGCGTGGTGTAGGTGCGCCGCTGGACGTGTCCGAGGACCTCGTTGAGAAAGTGGTTGTTGGCTCGCTTGTCGGCGCCTGCCTTGTGAAAGTTGGACTCAACGAGCTGGCGAACCACAGACTCGCCGCCGGGGCGGTAGACTCCTTCACGGTAGAGGTAGGTCTCCCCTTGGAAGATTGTCTTGATGTGTAGGATGCTGAGGATTGCCTCAGCTACCTCGTGCGGCTCAGCGTCCTCTGACACCTGGGACGTCTCGTCCGTCGTCGTGAAGACTGGAACTGTTCTCTTGACGAGCTGCTTCTCGAGCGCGATGTCCCGGGTCTTCTTGAAGAGGTCTCCACGGAGGCCTCCAGGCACCGAGTCCTGGCAGTCGATGATTCGCTCCGTCACTGCGAGAAGGTGCCAGGGTCCTCCGCCGGTGTTGCAGCGGAAGCAGTGCCAGACGTTCTCCCTAGGGTCGACGCTGAAGTTCATTCCTGTCTCAGATCCGTGGACCGGATGCGTGCCCTGGAGCTGGCCGCCTCTCTCCTTCAAGCCGAGTCCGCTGATCAGATCAAGGATGGAGAACGACTCGGTCGTGTGATGTTTCCTCGCCTCGGACTTCTCAACTGCCAAGTTACGACGTGCTATGTACTGACCGAGGATCCTCTGGACGTCCTGCTCAGTGATGGTCGCGAGCTGTCTGTTGTCAATGGTCTCGTAGCTCCCGCCGTTAGGATGGATACACCCAGGACCCACTACGTAGCTGGGACCCGACTTGACGTGCCCAATGTTGTCCTTGCCTTTCGGTCTGGACTTGTCGCAGAGGGGAATGATCTTGCTGACGCCGTTGTAGAAGAAGTGCTTCGAGTGATGCCCTGGACTTCGCTGCGTGAATGTTGCAGGTAGCTCGCCCTCGACGATCTGCTGGAGCTCCGGAGTATCCGTCTCGATGATGATGTGTTCTCCTGCTACGACTCCGTAGTTTCCGCCGAGCTTCAGATGCTCGAGTAGTCGCGGGTCTCCATAGGAATAGTTGGCGGTTGTCTGCCAGTCCTTCTCGAACGCCTCTTTGCTCCTTGCTCGCAGGAGGACGAACTGGAAGTCGCGGAGCTGCTCGGGGACTTCCATCAAACTCCATCCTCCGAGACCTGGCGGGGTCGACTCTTGCAGCGATGATACTCGTTCTGCCGTCTATGCCGATCCTCGATCGTTAGCGCCGCCTGAGCTTCCGTCTGGTAATAGCCTCCGCAGCGCGGGCACTGCCAGAGCTGCAGTCCATCCGGGAAGCTGGCCAGTCGCGGCGGTTCACGGACAAGATTCGCGAGCTGCTGGGCTGCCATCAGCTGCTGCCTCCAACCGGTTTGGTCTCTGCAGCCTTCGCGAATGCCCAGCCGACCGCGTCTATCAGTTCCTTGAACCGATCAGGCTCCAAGGATCCTCGAACCAGGACCGCTCGCAACCGGCCGTCGACCACGTCGATCGTGTAGTCGAAACTGTACGAATGCTTCTCCCGCATTGCACTGACGATCTTCTTCTCGAGGAAGCTGCTGATCGGAGCGACGTCGGCGCGGAGATCTGCCTCCGGGACGAAAGCGTATTCGCTGTGTTGATCGTCTATGGTGACAGTTCCAACGGTTGCGGTCTTGTGGAAGATCGGTTCCTGTCTGACCTGGTCTGCAGCCGCGTCAGTGGTTACGTGCCAGGAGGAAGCAGCATTGTTCGGCTTTGGTGTGTCTGGTTCCGGCGAGACTTCTTCGGCGCTGACTTCGCCGCCGCCGACAAGGTCAGCGATCGCGCGGTTCTTCGCCCTGGTGTGGGCAAGAGTGTAGACGTCGTGCTCTTCATGCGCCCAGTTAGTCTTCTCCCTGCTTGAGGCGATCGCGGTGCCAATCGTTGATCTACCGGTTGACTGATGGTAGGCTTCGGCGACGAGTCTATAGTGGAAGCTGCCCTCAGAGTCCTTGCCTGTTGGGGGGATCCGTTCCTGGCTTAGCAGACGATCGCTGGCGCTGGTGGCCAACGCCCACTTTCGCCAGCCGCTCTTCTTGATGAACTGCTTGCTGCCGATCTTCTGGTAGTCCTCTGGCTTCAGTAGTCTTGACTTGAACTCCTCGAACTTCTTGAACGCCTCTGCCAGCTGGTCGATGTCGAGGGGCACAAGGATCTCGACAGGCAGCTGAGTCTTGGCTGTCGATGCCGGCGCGAGTGCTGTCTCGCCGCCGGTCACGGGTCACCCCTCCCGACTCCAGCTCTCGCGAGTCCTACTGGTATAGAGAGAGGACTGGTCTTCAGTTTGGTGAGGTAGGGATCCTCGTTGCTTCTCTGTCTGATGCAGTAGTCACAGCCGCATCGGCAGATGAAATTGTGTGTGGGTCTGCCGACTCCCTTCTGTTCAACCCAGTAGTCGTGCTGCTGGGGACACTTCCCGGTTTTTACGCCTCGGCCTTCCGACCGGACGGAGGTTTGATCAGGCTCGACGCCTGAATATTCAGATTCTAATCTTGGTTTGTTTTTCAAACGTTGTTATTGCTGCGCCCTTTGGCGGTGCAGCCTTCAGTCTGGTAGGCGATGCCACAAGGAGGACCTGTGGCACAATCGAGGGCAACGGAGAAGGGGGCAGATTCGACACCGGGAGACCAACACTGCTTCCCGGGAAAAACGTGCCTGCCTCCAGCATCTGGACGAAGATCCGTGTCGCCCTGTCAAGCAGATACGGACCTGAAAAGTTGCGGGATTGTTGTTGCCGTTTCTCACTCCAGAGACTCTGGAGAGAGGACTTGACTCTTGCCCCTGCCCGGGCGATGTCTGTCTCGACCTCAGGGAGACGTCTGATAGCGCCTTCAATCTCGCGGAGCGGCCGGTCGATCGCGCGAAGGTTTTCGCGGAGATGGCCGTACTCGTTACAGTTCTGGTACGCGAGAATGTTTTGGGCGACTATGCGCCTCCGCCTGTCCAGCTGGGCTTGACGATCCGCACTGGCGCTGAGAGAGTATTTGTCGTCGCTGTTCCTGTCGTTGGCTCTCCCAGGTTGGCGGTGCGGAGAATGGAGATCGTCATACTCTGTAGTCGAACGAAGTTCGTTCGTCACGATCTGCCCAACGGTGGGCTACGTCGGTTGATTATAAAAAATGATAGCGCCGGCAGGTGCCCACAAATCTTGGGCAGATCGTAGGGGCCCTTACCGGGTGGCTACTCTGCCCTTCCTCGCCCTGTGGTTCGGTTCCAGTTCTACCAGTGGATCGTCCTGATAACTGGAAACCAGTCAGGCAGAGAGAGCCACAGCACTCCCTAGAGAGACTGGCGCTAATAAGTACGGAAATCGTCTGGAGCAGCCAGTTGGCAGAGAGATACAGGATCTCGAACCGTCTCTCGAACGAGGTGCGTCACCACCTCGACACGTACACGATGCTCCCCCTGTATAGTATTCTATTATGGTGATAATTCCTTAGTCTCTCTCCGCCGGCCCTCTTGGCGCAATATTCCAACTGGGAAATTATACGCTCAGAGCCGAGTTCCACTGAACTCGAACCGCTTCCAGTTGCGGACGTGGGGGATCGAGTTAGTAGCCGGCGGTCAGACTGGCAGCCAGCCAGCAGGCGGATCCCGGAGACAGTGCTCTTCGCAGAAAAGGGGCCAGGGCTGACCGTTGACGGCAGGCGGATCACGAGCCACAGCATCCTCCTTGCAACCTGGTCTAGAACACTGCATTCGTTGCAGCCTCTTCTTGCGCTCACCCCACTTCCAGAGGCTCTTGATGAACTCCCTCTCTTCCGTCAGATCACGGCGTTGCTTAACGCGCAGACTGGTCCACGCTTTCAGGATCTGTTCTCGTGTTGGAAGGGCGGGAGGTGCTGGCTGAGGTTGACGCTCAGGCTTAGAAACCACCGGCGGCTCGGCTGGCACTGAGGGCTCGTTCACAACCTCCAGCGGTGGAGGATCCTCAACGACCACGTCCTCAACCTTCGAACCCTGAACCGGGTCCACTGCTGACTCCACTGCTGCCGGCTCCAGCTTCGGCAGCTCCTCGACGACAGGCACAGCAGGCGCCAGGTCGACCGGGGCTGAGCTCGGCTCCGACTCTCGAACCTGAACAGGTGGATCAGTAGAACTTACAGTAAGTATTAGGTTGTCTGACACTGTTTCACGCTCAGAGTCGCTGCTCTTCCGGAAAGAAACCGAGTTCGAGAGAACTCGAAAGGAGGGTGTATCGTTTTGCTGCGGCGCTGGGAGCGGGGCTGGAAGGCTCTGGAGGAACGTGGGACTTTGCAGTTCTGCCAATACCGGTGCGAAGGCTAGGAGGCAGATCTCCAGGCGCCTCTCGAACGTGGTCGTCTCCCCAGAGTAGAACGCAACGGTTACTGAGCCGGCGGATGATCTCGAATGTCTCATCGTGTCCTGCCATTCGAGAAGCGCTGTCGGCCCCTGGTTGCCGATCCGTTTTCGAATCGCATTCGAATACCAGTGTCGCAGACGATGAGCGCGCACCTCCTCCCACTCGGGGTGGGCTGCCAGTCGAGCGTACTCCTTGACCAGGTCACCTACCTGGTGAGTGTTCACGTCCTCGAATAGTGGACCGTTCTCGAAGCCTCTCCTCAGAGCCGCCTCGAGGAAGACTCTGGGAACTGGTTGCAAGACCCGCTTGGGATCTCGCCCCTCACGCAGCGCAGGAGACTGACCCTTACCAACGACTCTTACTCCCTGCTGGTCCAGGAGGACGTCCTCAACGTGGACCCCGGGAAGCATGACCATGTTATCATCACCACCAACCACCTCGCTCCTCCGGAACCCGCTCGCGAGAAACCCCAGAATTGCAAAGTCGCGAGGGTCGCAGCGCAGCGCGTGGGCCAGCATCCTGGCGACGTCCAGATCTGTGAGCTCCACAATGAGCCGGCTGCTATGACGAGGTTTCTCCCGCTGGTAGGTCTTGCCGCAGACTGGACAGACGCCTCTTCGTCCGACGATTCGCATCGTGCCTGGACAGTCCGAGGTCTGACATGGAACAGCGGCCGCCTCGCCAACAACTGTCCACTGTGCCATCTGTTCAGCCAACTCCGAGCAGCAAGCCTAACAGGTTCAACGCGCCAGCGATAGGCGATTTTCTCAAATTTCTCCTATTCCTAGAACTCAGGCGTTTCGCGGTCCCATTCCGATCTTCTGATCATTGGACCCGGTTCAGGTATCAGAGCCTCTTCGATGACTTGTTTCTTCCAGATTTCCAGAGCTTCCTTGATGGCCTGCATCATGTGATCCCAGGTCTCCTGGTCAAAGACCGGCACGAGATACTCTTTCTTCGGCTTAGGCATCGCATCGGAGAGCCACGTTTCATACCTATCCTGAACTCCCCTCTGCAATAGGATTCTCCAAACGATGTCAGGTAGCGCCATTGTCTTGCGACATCCACCCACCTGCGTATCAGCCTGAGAGGGACCTGAAACCTACACTCTCGAAACCGGGGAAGTGCCTAAGAAAAGGATCGGCTTTAATGCCAAGTTGGTGAGAGCTGTTATTCAAGTTGGGCTTCCTCTCTTGGTTGAATGACCTCTTCGAATCACCCAAGGAGTACGGAATGCCATCAGTCACGTTAATGGGTCAGTCAGTGAGGAGCAAGGGAGAGAAGACTATTGCAGATTACCTTACACGCCACAACATCCCCTACTACTATGAGGCCACCGCAACGACTAACGACTGGTTCATCTTCAAATCCAAGATAAGCAGACCAGACTTTTTCCTTCCACAGTACAATCTCTTTGTTGAGTACTGGGGCCTCGTAGATTCATTAGACTCGGGAACAAGGGACAACTACGTAAGGACTATGCGCTGGAAGATGGCACAGATCATGAGAACAACATCAGGTTCGTCTCGATATATCCCTCGAATCTTTCCAACCTCGATCATTACTTCAGGAGAAAATTCAGAGAAGTCATGGGCTTCGATCTCCCAATCAGCCCGGTAGCCACGACCTGTCCAACATGCCACAGCCAAATACTGGATATTCCTCTACACATCAAATGGCACAGAACGGTAGCGCGGCCGTAGCACTGTTACTCTGCAAGACACTTGGCATGTTTATCAGGTAATGAGATCCAATCCTGTCCGTAAGATTGGTGAAACGGATCTATCCTTCCAAAGGGCTCAGCGACCCTATTTCTGATCTGTAGATTCCTGCTCTTCGAACTCGTCGAGAGATTCTTGCAGTTCGTTTCTCATCTCTTCGTCTTCTTCCTTCTCTTCGTGAAGTTGTACGTGCTTCACAGTCCCAGGCCAGATGACTTCCAAAACTGCGGTGCCAATGCCGAATACGAAGGCTGCTACGGATATTCCTTGAACATTAATGCCGGAGTACAGGTTTTGCCCCGAAGCAACCGCACTTGGTGAAAGAGTCTGTACCGAGATGATTATGTTAGCTTGAAGCAGCGCTATGAACAACAGTGCTCCCGTGATTATTCCGACGTTGATTGGATTCATCTTCTCGGCCTCAGACATTCTGTTTTGGTGAGGAAGCTACTTCTGCGGTGGTCCAAATGGCGGTGGCGGCGTGGGCTGTGGCTGAGACTTTCCTTTGAGATACCGTTCGAGAATCCATCTGAGGACTCCAAACACTACCGCAAAGCCAATCGCGTAGTAGACTACTGTTACGACTGCGCCTACCCAGTCCGAGCCGTAGAGATTCAGTTCTGTCTCCACCCGGTCTTGCACTTGCAGGAGAGCGAGAGTAAGTACCCCTGCCCAAACTGTAACTCTGTCTTTGAGATCCATGTCGCCGAAATTCTGTGGATGCTACTTAGCGCTTTCTTATCTTGAAGTTGCAGAGTTCCTGAGCTACAGCCCAACCTCGACCTAACCGGTTAGCTTTTTCTACTCTCAACCCCGAGTGTTAGCCGATGGACCCTGCTAGCAGGGATATTGGGTACAAAATCGAACCCAGAAAAGAAAGGGGTTGGAATACCAAGTGAGATTTCTACTCAAACCAGAACAGATCATCACCTTTTGGGACGCGTGTTGGTTGCCCTCGGAGGAGCCGTATTGAAATGTCGATTGAAAAGGAGTTTTACGAATGGGCGGCTGAGCTGAATCATAGGGTCTACAGGGAATGGAAGTCAAACTATCCTGACTGGAGACCCGGCTTCAGGGTTCTGTATGGGTCACCGATACTGAAACCAACTCTGGCAATTATTTCTCTCAATCCAAGTGGGGGCGAAGACAGATTCAAGGAACTATCGAGGTATGAATCCGGGGATTTCTCCCAGTATCGGGATGCTCCTTATTGTGGGGCTCAATCTCTAAGGTCGGATGGGACTCGATCTCCCATGTCCGGTAAAATACAGCATCTTTTTGGTAGTCATGTCGAGATGCTATACTATGCGACTGTAGCGTTCCATGTCTGTTTCTTTAGAAGTCGAAAATGGCCGGAGATTCCGACACCTACAAAGCAAAAAATGAAGCAATTTTGTTTTCCGATAGTGAAAGAAATCACAGAGAAGTTCCAGCCGAGGAGTATCCTAGTAATTGGTTTCGATACTTGCGGTTATCTTGAGCGCATCCTCGGCAGTTTTACAGGAAAAACCCCTACTGATAGGAACATGGGACACCGGCTGATTGAAGAATCCATTTGGGAATCTGAATGGGGAACCGTGCCGATTTTCGCCGTAGTCCATCTGACCGGAGCCAGACCTCCACCCAGTAATGAGGAGCGAAGAATAATCCGTGACGGATTCCATGAGTGGGTGATGAAGCATGAGCCGGTATAATCCTCTTGGCTCGGCATGAAGCGCGGCAACACAAGTACCGTTTTCCAAGAAAAATCGTCATTTTCCACCATGCATTATGAGTAATCGTAAAGCATCAGCCCTGTTTCACCGAAATGTTCCAGGCTCCTCTTTGGCAACCAGCCCTGAACTCCCTCACGATTTCATGAGGCGTGATAATGCATATTCGATCTCCCGATGAGTCTCTAAGAGGGTCAGATATGAACAGTCAAAGGTCAGACAAAGAAACCAGAGTGCGAGAAAAAATCGGAGCGAGGCTCGGAAAGCCTCTATTCAAGAAGAGACTTGAACTGACTCCAGGTTTAGTTCACGAATTTGATTTTGTGTCAGAAGATGGAACAGTGGTCGGTGAGGTAAAGACTTCTGAAACGAACAAACAAAGACCTGATAGCCAAAATCTCAGAACAGCTCAGCTCGGTGACTTTTGCAGGGATTGCTCGCTTCTACTGGCTGCGCGGAAGGCTAGCGAAAGAATCTTCGTTCTCACAGACAAGACTGTTTATGAGAGATTCTTGACAACCGAATACGGAAAGGCTGCTAAGATACTCGGGATCGATATTCAGCATGTTCCTGTTTGAAGAGGCCAACAACTTCTCTCGGAGAGAATACTTTCACTCGACTGGGCACCAAGACAGCTACTCTTCCCCTCCAGTATACGTTAAAACGGTAACTTTGCCACTTCTGGAGGTCAGGTTTGGGAGATAACTCGGCCATCCAGTGGACGGACGCCACATGGAACCCTGCCACAGGCTGCTCGAAGGTCTCGCCAGGTTGTAAGAACTGCTACGCAGAGAGGCTCTCCGAAAGACTCAGAAAAATGGGAAACCCGAAGTACCGGAGAGGTTTCAAGTTCACTACGCATTCAGATGCGCTCGAACTGCCTCTAATGTGGAAGTCCCCGAGGAAAATCTTCGTCAACAGCATGTCTGACCTTTTTCACGAGTCCATGCCCGTAAGCTACCTCAACCAATGCTTTGACGTTATGAGAAAGGCTGACTGGCATGTGTATCAGATTCTGACAAAACGGCCAGAAAGGATGGCGGCATTCTTTAGAGACCACGATTCTATCCCGGACCACGTCTGGCTAGGGACGTCTGTTGAACTCGCAATGTACAAGACTCGAATAGATACTCTGAGAAAAATTCATGCAAGAGTCAGGTTTCTCAGTCTCGAACCTTTGCTGGGAGACTTAGGGCCATTGAACCTAAGAGGAATCGCTTGGGCCATTGTGGGGGGAGAGAGCGGACCGGGCCACCGGCCAATTAAGCCAGATTGGGTCAGAGACATACGTCGCCAGTGTCAAGATCAGGGAGTGGCCTTCTTCTTCAAACAATGGGGTGGGGCAACTCCCAAAGCTGGAGGGCGGACCCTCGATGGTCAAGAATGGAATGAGTATCCTAAAGTACCAAGCCTACGTGAAGAGTTGCCACTCTATTGTAGCGATTAGTTATCAACAAACGAGCATCCTTCTATCATGACTCTTCCAGATAGCGCTCCCGACAAATGGATCATGCGCGAACACACCAAGGTGAAACTGGAACTTCTGGAGAAGTATCTCAGAGGGTGGATTCCGATTCTTGGCAAATGGCACAAAAGAGTTCTCTACGTCGACGGTTTTGCAGGGAGGGGTCAGTACTCTGAAGAAGACGGTGGTAGTGCGAAGATTACTGACGGTTCACCGATTCGAGCGATGCGAGTAGCCCAATCGCTGAAGCAAAGTGTAAGGGAGTTCGTCGCCATTTTCATCGAAAGAAACATGGACAATTACGTCAATCTCCAAAAAACTGTTGTGGAAGAGCAATCAAGATGCCCAGACGTTAAACCAACGGTGATTCACGGAGAGTTTGCTAAGGAAATTGGAACAACGCTCGACGATCTGGAAAAGCAAGGTCAGTCTCTAGCGCCCGCTTTTTTCTTCGTTGATCCTTTCGGGTTCGGTGGGGTTCCATTTGAGATTATCAAGAGAATCATGTCGAACCGATATGCGGAGGTCTTTCTAACATTCATGTCCCGCGACCTAAATCGATTCATTAGTAGCCCGTCTCACGCATCGACCCTAGACGAATTATTTGGAACGCTACAGTGGCGTGCATTAGCTAGTCTTCCGGACGAGAGGCGGCAGGAGAGGCTAGTGGAGCTTTACGGACGACAGTTAACGAAGGAAGCCGAGGTGCAATACGTCTGGCCTTTCAGAGTCTCTCACACAGAATACAGACATGTCTTCTACCATCTGTTGCACGCATCGAACCATTTCAAGGCCCTTATGCTGATGAAGACGATTATGCATGGTCAAGGCGCAGCCGGTACGTTCACGTACTTTGGGCCCGAGGAGGTTACCCTTGGAAAGGACCAAACTAGGCTATTGTCCTCGGAGCTTGCAGAACTAAAGGAGGCTTTGCTGGCGAAGTTCAAGGGGAATGAGATTTCGTTCGAAGATGTCATGAAGCAAACTTGGGAGACTCGTTACATAGAAAAGGAATATCGGGCGGCCTTGAAGCAATTGAGGGCTGAGGGCCGCGTAAAGACCAGACCAGTTTCCTCGAAGACCGAGGAGGGTCTCAAAGATGACGACATCATAATTTTTTCCCTAGACCCGTCTGATTTGCGCACCGCGTTTGATGGCTAGTCCCAGAACGGCGTTGGGGTTTCCCCACACGGTTAGAAGGAATCCGCACTTACAAGCATGAACTGATTCTCGATATCGGGTGTTGCTGACATCTCGGAGCATTTCCATTTTCCTACGGCACCTTGGACAGTTCAAACGAGTCCTGAATCATAACGTGTGGATCATGCGTTTAGGCATTACGATGCTTCATAATTCTGTGAGGGCCGCGAGCGTGAGGAATCCACGCGAGATGGAGAAACATTCGGCCGGGCCATCAGGATGATTTGAGATTACTCAAGTTCTATGAAGGAAAATCCAGCTTTTTCCCGGCTACCTACTCTCTGATTACCACGTTCCATCCCTGAAATCCTTCGCAGTTATTAGGAAGTCGAAGACGCTTCGGTGGAACGGTTCCAAGGGACTCTTGCATTGCTGGAACTCAAGGAAATCAAACCCGGAACGATACTTGTTGGTCCAAAATGGAAGGAACCTGTCGAAGTAAAGACAATCGACAATGATGGTTCCTACGTCCACATAGTGGGCGCCACAACTATAACGTCACAGCACATCGACCAACTGATACCAGTTGGCGAACTCACAGATGTCAGCATCAAGACTGTTGTAACGAATTTCAAGAGCGAGCCGTGGAAGGTCTTCCTCGCCCTTGAGACGAAAAGGTACAGGTTCGCATCCATGTACGATCCTCTCCTCGCAATGAACGCGTCCAAAGTTGACCCGCTCCCGCACCAGATAGAGGCAGTCTATGGAAGAGTTCTGAAGCTGCCAAGAATCCGATTCCTCATCGGAGACGACCCAGGTGCGGGCAAGACAATCATGGCGGGGCTGATCCTCAAAGAATTGAAACTCAGAAAACTCGCCAAACGGATCCTGATAGTTGTTCCCGGCCATTTGAAGGACCAGTGGAGGCGAGAGCTGAAGGACAGGTTCGAAGAGACATTTGTAACGATAGACCGAGGATTACTGGACGCTCATTACGCTGAGAACGTCTGGGAGCGAGAGAATCAGATCATCACCTCGATGGACTTCGCGAAGCGTGACGAAATCATCGCGTCGCTCGCCTCCGTGACTTTCGACCTAATCATTGTCGATGAGGCCCACAAGATGAGCGCCTATCGGTATGGCGACAAGACATTCAAAACAGACCGATATCGATTAGGAGAGACACTTTCAAAGTCCGCCGAGCCCCACCTTCTATTCCTTACAGCAACTCCCCACAAAGGGGACCCTGAGAACTTCAGATTGTTCCTAGACCTTCTAGAACCCGGTTTCTTCGCCACTGCCGAGATGGTGAAGGAGTCGATCAAGAATAAAGACAATCCTCTCTTCATCCGACGAATGAAGGAGGACCTGAAGAACTTTGAAGGGGAACCACTCTTCCTTCCCAGATACGTCCGCACCCTAGGGTTCACACTCTCAATCCACGAGACGGCACTCTACAACGAAGTATCGAGGTATGTGAAGGAACAATACAACAAGGCCCTTCAAAGCGACAAGAGACGGAACGTTGCTTTTGCACTTGTGATCTTGCAGAGGCGTCTCGCCTCAAGCACCTACGCGATTCTCAAGTCTCTCGAACGGCGCAAGAAGAGACTCGAAGATATGCTTCAAGGAACTGCGCTACCTGGCCAACAAGACGAGGAGGTCTTTGACACCGAAGAAGTGGAGGACCTAAGTGAAGAGGACAGGTGGAAAGAAGAGCAGATCTGGGAAACCCTTAGTGTGGCAGAAAACAGACAGGAACTCCAGACGGAAATCAGAACCATCGGGGAATTAATCGACAAAGCCAGAGCGATAATCCAGAAAGAGATCGAGGTGAAAATACTCCATCTCAAAGAGACCATGGCCGACCTGATGACGAAGCACCCGAACGAGAAAATGCTGATTTTCACGGAGGCCAAAGATACTCTCGAATATCTTGAGAGAAAAATACGGTCATGGGGTTACACTGTCAGCATGATTCACGGAGGAATGAGACTAGAAGAACGGGTGAAGGCTGAAAGTGTCTTCAAAAACCAGACCCAGGTAATGGTCGCCACCGAAGCTGCCGGCGAAGGCATCAACCTACAATTCTGCCACTTGATGATCAACTACGACATTCCGTGGAACCCAAACCGACTGGAACAACGGATGGGTCGAATCCACAGGTACGGTCAGACCCGAGAGGTTTACGTCTTCAACCTCGTTGCAAGCAATACTCGGGAAGGCAAGGTTCTGACCACATTATTCGACAAGCTCCAAGAAATTAGAGACGCCCTTGAGAGCGACAAGGTCTTTGACGTGATCAGCGAAGTCCTGTACGGAAAGAATCTCTCTCAACTCTTGCTTGAGGCGGCCGCCAGCGCGAGAAGCATGGACGAGATCCTCAGGGAAATCGATGTCACGGTTGACGAGGAATATATTTCCAAAGTAAGGGAGAACCTCGGAGAAAGCCTAGCAACTCGGTACATAGACTACACCCGTCTGAAGGAGATGGCCCAGAAAGCAAGAGAAAACAGGCTGATACCCGAGTACACCGAAGCCTTCTTCAAGAAAGCATTCAACAAAGCGGGCGGGAAACTGCACGATAGGAAAGACCAATTCATCGCCGTCGATTCGCTACCCTACGAGATCAGACAGATCGGTGAAGATGAGAAGTTCAAGAGACAATTCGGGTCTCTACTAAGATCCTACCCCAAGATCACCTTCGACAAAGACGTCGGATTCAAGACCCCTGATGCCGAGTTCGTTACCTTCGGTCACCCTCTCTTCGAGGCAACTCTCGACTGGGTCGAGCAAGAACTCACCGTAGAGTTGCAAAGAGGCGCAATCTTTCTGGATCCAGACGGGGTCCTCAACGGGTACATTCTGTTCTATGAGGGCGAGGTTCGAGATGGAACGGGGGCTGTGGCTGGGAAATCTCTCTTTTCCTATTACATCGATTCAAGCACTGGGGAAATGAAGAGTACACCTCCTACAGTAATCTGGGACTTGTCCGAAGAAGGTTCTAGAGAAGGCGAAAGTGTCGACAGCGAAGCACTGAAGAGAAAGATTCTGCCCAGAGTCATCTCAAGTCTCAACGAGTACATGGGAAGACTTCAGGCCGATAGGAAGAAACAGGCAGAGATCAAAGAAAAGTACGGGCTCAAGTCCCTCGACAAACTCGTTGTGGCGCTTGACGGTGACCTCATCGGTCTGTACGGGCGAAAGGACCGGGGTGATAACGTAGATTTGGCGATAAGGAACAAAGAGGAACTGAAGAAAAAATACGAGCAATCGAAGCAGGAACTCGAAGATGTGATTCTCAAAGAGAGAAACCTCACCATGAGTATGCCCTCTTTTCTCGGAATTGTCAGAGTGAAACCGTCTCTGCAAACTGGTGTGGCGATGCATAGAGATGAAGAGGTTGAGCGATTAGGAATGGAGATCGCGATGAGCTACGAAAGAAACGAACGGCGAGAGCCTGAAGATGTCTCGAAGGAGAACCTCGGATTCGACATCCGGTCGAAAGACAGTGAAGGCAGGGTCAGGTACGTCGAAGTAAAGGCGAGAGCCAGTGTCGGACCCGTCGCCCTAACGCAGAACGAATGGTTCAAGGCCCAGAGATTGGCTACCGACTACTATCTTTACGCCGTTTGGAACGTCAAAATAGACCCTAACGCAAAGCCTAGAATCGTCCGGGACCCTGCTCGGAATCTCAAGGTGGATGAGAAGGTAGAAGTGGTGCGTTACATCGTCGCAGCTTCAGAAATTGAACAGAAATCCAAATAGAGAGACAGATCGAAGGTTCATCGAAGAAACATTTCCGGTGCAAGAAGTCAGCGCGCAGACAGCGAAGGAAAAGAACAACCGACACGGTAACATCTCGACGCTGCATGTTTGGTGGGCTCGGAAGCCGCTCGGCTCATCTAGATCAACAAACTTCGCTTCATTGATTCCCGCGTCGAGGAACCCAAAGGAACTTCGGAAGAATAAGGATCGCACGATTGGCTTAGCGAAGTTCGGCGCGGCATTGGATCGGAAAACTTTGGAAGATGCAAGAAGAGAGATTCTTGACTCAAATTCCGGCGTAAGAGTCAGAGCCCTCGATCCATTCTCAGGTGGAGGCTCGATACCTTTCGAGGCCATGAGGTTAGGCTGCCAAACCTATGCGTCGGAATACAACCCTGTTGCTCTCCTTATCCTGAAATGCACTATCGACTATCCCATGAGGTACAAGGCGCCAACTTCCAAATTGAAAGAAGGATTGAATCAAGGCGATAGAAGAAATCGGCTTCTCGATGATGTCAAAAAGTGGGGAAAGTGGGTGCATGAGGAGGCCAAGGCCGAGATTGGACGCTATTATCCGATGGAGGTTGACGGATCGGTCGACCTAGCATATTTGTGGGCAAGGACGATACCTTGTCAGAATCCAAGCTGCAATGCTCAGATCCCCCTCATGCGGCAATTCTGGCTTGCCATCAAAGGCCTGAAGAAGACCTCCATTTGTCCGTACGTGTACAAGCACGAAGTCAAGTTCAAGATCGTGGGGGCGTCTTACGAAACCTCACCGAAAGGATTCGATCCGGCTAAGGGAACGGTCTCCAAGAGTGTCGCGGTTTGTCTTGTATGTGGTTCCGCGGTGGACAGCAAAACCACCAGAACGCTATTTGCACAAGGAAAGTCTGGACAGAGAATGGTCGCTGTTATCTCGGAAAAGGAAGGTGAATCAGGGAAAAAGTACCGTGTTTCAACCGATGAGGATCTTAGGATATTTGGTGAGGCCGAAAGGCACCTTCGAGTCAAGCAAGATCAACTTAGGACTGAATGGGGAATCGACCCAGTTCCGGACGAGGAATCTCCGGGGACAGCTAGTAGCCAAGGCCCGAGACCTAGGTATGGATTCAATGTATTTGGAGATTACTTCAACTCCAGGCAAAAACTCGCTTTAATCACGTTCCTTGAGAAAGTTAGAGTTGCGCACAAGAAAATGGTTGATGAATATGCTTATGATGAAGAGTATAGCAAGGCAGTCACTACTTATCTGGCCTTAGGGGTCGACAGGCTAGCGGATTTTGGATCCAACCTTTGCAGGCTGAATCCAACAGGCGGGAGGGGGGTTGTCGACACCTTTGGAAGGCAAGCGTTGCAAATGGTGTGGGATTATGCGGAGTCAAACCCATTCAACCCCTCCGGAGCCGGGTGGCTCACGGCGTGTGAGAAAAATGAGAAGTGGATTGAACACGCTTCGTCGATCGATAGTCCACCGGCGGAAATCTTGCAATGCTCGGCTACATCCATTCCATACCCGGACAACTACTTTGAAGCTGTCTTTACAGACCCTCCTTACTACGATAACGTTTCCTACGCATTGCTATCCGATTTCTTTTACGTGTGGTTGAAGAGGTCTGTGGGCGATTTATATCCCGAATTTTTTGCTACGGTTCTTACACCTAAGACCGATGAAATCATAGCAGATCGATATAGATGGAACTCTAAGGAGAAGGCAAAGGACTACTACGAAGCCATGCTCCGAAAGTCTTTCGGACAGATCTATCGAGTATTGAAACCTGGCGGAATCGCAACCGTAGTTTTCGCGCACAAGTCTACGGACGCATGGGAAACTCTGATTAACTCATTGTTAGATTCAGGGCTTCTCGTAACCGCTGCTTGGCCCATACATACGGAGAAGAAGGGTCGGCCTGTTTCGCAAGAAACCGCTGCTCTTGCATCATCAATATACGTGGTCGCTAGAAAACGTTCTCGTAAACCTGTCGGGTTCTACGCGGAGATTAAGCAGGATCTAAAAACGCACTTGAATTTGACTCTTCCAAGCATTTGGGAGGGAGGGATTTCGGGCGCGGATTTCTTCATCGCCGCAATTGGAGCATCTATTCAAGTGTTTGGCAGATTCGAGAAGACAATAGATGATGAAGGTAATGTGATTCGGGCAGATAAGCTCCTTGAGGACGTTAGGAGAATTGTTACCGATTTTGCAGTTAAGCAAGTTTTACACAATGGGTTTGCTGTGGAAATCAGTGCAATGACAAGGTTCTACATTCTATGGAGGTGGGCCTATGCCGACGCAAAATTGGAGTTTGACGAAGCGCGGAAACTTGCCCAAAGTGTTGGAGTAAATCTTGGGGAGCGGTGGAACGAAGGTTTCATCAGGAAGGACAAGGAGTTCGTCAGCCTTCTCGGTCCAGATGAGAGGGATCCGGCGAAACTTGAAGGCTCAAATGAGCTCATTGACGTGTTGCACAATGCTCTCTTGCTCTGGAAGGTTAGCGATAATATTGGCGTCTTGAGGCTTCTGCAGGAAACCGGCTTCACTAAGAATGATGTACTGTATAAAGTGGCTCAAGCAATTGCGGAATCCTTCCCGACAGATGCAGCGGAGAAGAAATTGCTAGAAGGATTTCTTCAAGGCAGAGGGCGAATCTCGGAGGCCATTAGAACTCAATCTGAACAGGCAAAGTTGTTCGAATGAATCCATTTCACACTATCGCGATCCCCCACCGAGATATTCTCGATGGCAAACTTACCATGGATGTATTTGCTGCTGACCTTTGGGAAACCTATGCCGGCAGGGCACCGCTTGAGTATAAGGATCCCTCCACTTTCTTCAAGAAGACGTACCTCACTCAAGGTCTGAAGAATCTTCTGGGCATCGTCGAGAAGCGACTGAATGGAAGAGGTGGGGACCCAGTAATTCAGATACAGACTCCCTTTGGTGGAGGTAAGACCCACGCTCTCATCGCAATGTATCACCGGGCCAAGGAATGGCATGCACAAACTGTGGTTATCGTAGGAACCGCGATGAGTCCGCAAGATACTCTCTGGGGTACGCTTGAGAAGCAGCTCACCGGCGGCGTTTCCCAGCTTTCAGGAAAAGTATCTCCGGGCAGGGAGAAGCTCAGAAGTCTGTTGCAGCAGCATCAACCTGTTCTCATACTGATGGACGAAGTACTAGAGTTCACGACCAAGGCAGCGGGGGTTCAGGTGGGAGACACAAGTCTCGCCGCGCAGACTATCGCTTTCATGCAGGAGTTGACCGAAGTTGCAGGAACACTCGACAAGGTTTGCGTAGTCGTTACTCTTCCTTCCAGCGTTCTCGAACATTACGACGACAAGGCTGAGAAACTGTTTCAGCAGCTACAGAAAGTTGCGGGGAGAGTTGAGAAGATATACACTCCCGTTCAGGAACAAGAGATAACGAAGGTTATCCGCAGAAGACTGTTCTCAGACATTGACGAAGCGAGAGCAGAAAAGAACGTAGCTGAATTTATTGAGTACGCCGAGAAAGAAGGTATTCTTCCGATTGGAAGGGAACCTTCTGAATACCGGGACGACTTCAACGAGTCGTACCCATTCTCTCCCGAGGTGATCTCAGTTCTCTACCAACGATGGGGCAGCTTTCCAACTTTCCAGAGAACTAGAGGAGTCCTACGCCTTCTCTCGCTCGTCATTTACTCCCTAAGCCACAGCGGCAGACCCTACATTACCCTCGCGGATTTCGAGCTTGAGAATGAAGAGATCAGAAGGGAACTCATCAAACACATTGGAAACGAGTTTGATAGCGTCATTGCTCATGATATCACTGCTTCCTCGTCAGGATCGAAGAAGATCGACAAGACCTTAGGAAAATCCTTCTTGGGACTGTCGATCGGCTCCAGATCATCAACAACTATCTTCCTGTACTCTTTCTCGGGAGGGGTTGAGAAAGGGGCTCATCTAGGAGAGGTGAAACGTTCCGCAACCACTACTGAAAACCCCTCTAGTGTAGTCGCTGAAGCGGTTGAGCAACTCAAGAACAACCTGTTCTACCTTCAGAGCCAGAACGACAAGTACTTCTTTTCAAACCAGCCGAACCTTAATCGCATTCTCCTTACCAAGATGGAGAACATTAAAGATCGCGACGTTGGGGATGCTGAAGAGGCTTTGCTAAAACAGCAGATCCGTGGAGGGAAGCTGAAAGTATTCCTCTGGCCCGGAAAACCAAGAGACATCCCCGACAGTGACGAATTGAAACTGGTCATTACCAAAGACAAAGATCTAGCCTTCATGAGATTGGTTCTTGAATCTAAGGGAGACTCTCCAAGAGTGAACAGAAACACCGTGTTCTTCCTTGCCCCTTCCGAGGCAGAGATCGGCCCATTCGAGGATTCATTGAAGAAGAAAATGGCCTACGAGCAGATTGAAGCTGACAAAACCCTCAACCTGACCAGTGAGCAGCGGACAGACATCAAGAATAGTTTGAAGAGAGCGCAGGAGAACCTCCAGGACGCAGTTAGACGGCTCTATCGAGTGCTGTACATTCCCGCGAAAGACGGACTGAAAGATTCGGACATGGGGATTCCGACTTACGGCGCTACCAAAGGGATAGACCAAGATGCTTATGACAAACTGCGAAATGAGCAGGAGATTCTAGAGAAGATCGCGCCTCTAGTCATCAGAGAACGGTATCTCAGAGATCCAGAGTATGTGAGAGTTGTCCAGATCTTTGATTCTATGCTAAAGACTCCGGGTGAAAGAAGAGCCGTGGGACCAGAGATTCTTGAAGCAGGTATCATTCAGGGGGTCAAACAGGGCTTGTTTGGACTAGGCGATCTTAAGGACAACAATATTCCGATCTGCCGATACTTCAAAGAGGACGCGACGTTATCAGCCACAGACGTTGAAGTTCTGATTAGGGAAGACATCTGCATAGCCCAACGAAAGTCTCAGCTTCCCACGTCTGCCTTACCAGGAGTGGGACCTTTCCTTCCCGGAACCGGCAGCGTGCAACCTTCCTCGAACCAGCAAGAAGGAGCTGTCGCTGTTGCGGAGGGAAAGAACGAACTTAGCTTGCGATTTAGGGTTCCGAGGGGAAAAGTCTCCCAGATAATGGGCATGATGAACTTCTTGCAAAGCAAATTTCAATCGCTGGACGTGGAGCTAACCGCCCGAGAGGGTTCTCTGTCTGAGGAAGAGTATGCAAGTAAGATCAAAGAAGCTCTTAGGCAGCTAGGTGTGAGCCTAGTAGAGAAGTCATGAATTGATTCGGACAAAGCAGGTATAGTGTGAACTTTTGAGTCCGATTTCGAGAAGCGCCTTATCTCGTCCTCGCAAGCGCAAGACAATCGTTGATTCGGATCTTGCGAGAAACGGACTTCCAATATCAGCCGAGATGGAGTACAACAGGAAACCGAATCGAGAGCCTAGCGTCCATGCGGCCGATCCTGCACTCCTCACGATCTACTTCGACGGTCTCTGTGAGCCCAAGAACCCTGGGGGAGTACCAGTCTATGCTTTCATCGTCTCCGATACTACTACTGGGCGAATCCTTACCCAGGAAGCCGGGCTTGCAGGAGCACCTTGGGTGGAAAGCGCAACGCACGACTTGGCCGAATACACTGCCGCTATCATGGGCGTGAAATGGGTAAGGGAACATGCTCCAATCGTAGAACTCTCGATCTACGGCGATTCGAAGCCAGTGATCCAGCTACTGAACAAGGTCTACAAGGCAAGGTCGCGCGAGATGCTTCCACTGTTCAATGAACTCACCGGTCAGCTAGAGGGGCTTTCATGGAAAGCCGTCTGGGTACCACGGGAGAATAATTCACAAGCGGACAAGCTCACCAACGATTTCTACAGGGATTACTGCATAGAACACCACGGAAGAGTCCTGCCAACTATGAGAGATACCGGAGCAATCTCCTAAACATCGCCTTATTCCTACGATCTGCAGCTCTTCAATTCTGAATAGAACCTCGTCCCAAACCAAGTCACCCAGAGCAAGGGCCGAGGATCAGACAGAAAATTAGAAAAATACGCTTTCTTTGAACAGGCAGCATGGCCACGAACGCCTCATCGACGAGTGGCCTTGGGTCCATCCTGCCCAACGCGGTCGGGCCGATCATAGGCGGTTTCCTAGCACTCATCGGAGCATTCGTTGTCTACTATCTCACCAACAAAGCGAATGAACGTCGCTTTCAGAGACAACTCGACCACGAGGATATGAAAAAAGCGCTTCGACAGCTTCACGATTTGCTTGAGTCCAAGCCCGACGATGCCTATCAATGGTCGCTAAAGATTACTTCATTCATCAACAGCTTCGACGGAACATTTCTCCCCGCTGAATTGAAAAGGGCGACCATGGACAAAATGTATGCAATCCAGAGTCGGATCGAAGAAATTCACCCTGAATACGGACTCACCGATGAGGACATGCGAGCGTTCAATGAAGATCAAGCTGCCCTATACGGTGACTTGCCACCAGAAGTTGAAGCACAATTGGACATAGATGAAAGAGTCATAAACGCAAAGGCAGACCTAATGGAAAAGGCGCGGGACTTGGCATTGTCACAAGAGCGCCTATCTAGCTGGGCAAGAATTCGTAGGCGTTTGCACCGCCGCTCCAAGCCGACTCAAAGTCATGGGTGACCGGCCCTCAGTCTCGCTGTGGAAAAGGCTAACCCATCACTGAAACAATAGTCATCACGAAGTTTCCGCTGCGGATCGACCTCTAAGTGATCATCGCTCAGCACAAAAGTAAAATTGGAAAGTGTTAGATTCTGGCCCGCAGGTTGTCTGAGACAATCCGAGTTCTGTATCAGCTTGGGCCCCAGCTTTGAGCCAATGTTCTGGCCAGAACCAGGCTCAGCTAGAGAGAAGGACCGCACCAGCAATCAAACCGAAAAACGTGACCGGAATCGATAGTAGCGCTAACATTCCAAAGCCCACCCAGAGACCCACGCTCAGCGTGGTTTTTGGTAAAGAACATGCTCAAAACATGCTCAGTAGTTTTTAATGTAGCAACTGGTTACGAGAGCATGGGCCCGTAGCTTAGCGAGGCAAAGCACGAGGCCGTTAACCTCGTGATCCCGGGTTCGATTCCCGGCGGGCCCACACTCGTTTAACAATCATCCGCCTACCACAGTTGGGGTGTTACGGCGTATGTTACTCGTTAGTAGTTCTCATGGATACCAGTTTCTAGTATAAGGTTTGCTACTGTAGGATACAATGGTCAACCCTGGTCATTCTCTAGTGTGACCTTGGATACCTTTCCACGTGGGATGGTTAGTTATCCATCAAGGGCTTAGCATTTACACGGGAAACCCCGCTCAAATTCGTAGATTTTGAATGCCCAAAATGTGGTCTACAGTCGCGCATTCCAATCGAACTTGTATATGTTTACACTGGCAGACGGGTGACTTTGAACTGTCCACAATGCGGACTTAGGCTTGATGATATTTTGAATGATGACGTAACCATAATATCTTGTCGCCAAAAAGTTGGATCGTGTCAGCGATAAACAACAAACTTAGAATGCTACGACAAAGTCAGGATGAGGTATCCTTATCGAGCCGCCAGCCCCAGTTGTTTTGAGGAATGATTGATTGAATCAAGAAGATTCTGTTAGTGGCTTTGACCAATCATCCGTTCTGTAACTAGTGGTGCCACCCATTTATCACCTAACGTTATTGGACTCACAACATGCCCGTTTGCCGCTGCCATTCGTTCGTTTTCCTCGAAACTCCGATACTGTCCCACGCGGAAGTTTCCGAGCTTGTGACACTATCTGCTCTCGAAGTGATCCCTCTCGTCATTGAACGCACAGATCCGGAAAGACAGGCCATACATGATAAATTGATGAAATTGCAGGAGGATTTCCTTCGCCGAATATCGGAAAGGTTACAGGGCTACGAACGGGTCCTTCGTGCGAGATGGGGAGAATCGGAGCGACAATGGCAGAAGTTCGAGTAAGATTAGTTTGGCATCCGATTAATAGATCGAGAATGTGCCTAAAGCTGATCGAGAGTTTGATAGTCCAAGAAGACACGATTGTGGATGCAGCGGACTAATGTCAAGAAGCGTTCCCAGAAACCCCTGGGGGACAGGCATGCGAAGTCCTCAGCTAAGGTAGATCAAAAGAAGAACACAGTTACCATATCCAAAGAAGACTACGACCTACTTTGTGACTTCGCTCGAAGAGCGTTGAATGTTATAGAACACTTGAGTGGCCCCGAAGCAATTGAACGACAACGAATCAAAGTAGAAACGATGGAACGAGGGACCTTTCAGCCTAGAGTTGGGTGGACCTACATGAACCATTTGGAGCCAGTAGTGTCCGAGGAGTCCAGCAGACAATACGAACGACGAAAGGAGATCATCCGCATGGGAACTTGGAACGCGTCCAGGAATGGATGGGAGTATAACGGCGACTTCACGGGCATCTGGGGGTGAGCATCGGGCCTCTTTCGCTCAAAGCGTCCACCTATGTAACAAAAGTCGTCAGAATATGCGTCGTTTAGGATTCTGAGCAAGACATAGAGAACAGACTTACCCAGCGCAACTAGCGCAAACCGTTACTCGTTATGTGCTATGTCTGTAGCGAATAACGTTAATTTTGTGCCCCTGTGGGATACGATTTTCCTGCGAAAAACAACTTGAGCGATTCTAAGTCTTCCGGAAAAGGCGAACCCTTAACTGAAAAGCTATCTGAAAAAAGGGGGTAGTACAAAGTTCTCTCCGCAGGGCCCAAATCCCACCTGTCCCGCCTCCTTCAGGGGGAGGAGTTCTGCTTTACGTGATAATTGACGGCCATTTCGCTCGGGTTAGCCGTACTAAGTAGGCTAATCCTTGGTGATATCGATAAGCCTTATTAGAAATCTTGGATTTGCCGCGCATTTGGCGGGTCTTGTGGGCCCGTAAGCCAGATCATCGAAGGGTCTGGCCGGGCGGCTCAGCCAGGTAGAGCAGCA
>Ga0137396_10000155_pt1 | contig 27971 bp, 27 predicted proteins | sample czc16metaG_FD_108284 | JGI IMG/M metagenome (GOLD analysis project Ga0137396, IMG submission 108284) | Vadose zone soil microbial communities from Angelo Coast Range Reserve, California, USA - czcobulk3.16 metaG | ecosystem: Environmental > Terrestrial > Soil > Vadose zone | place: USA...
CGCCACGAGGCCGAGCCCCTCCGTCTCGATGCGGTCGTTCAGCAGGTCGTTCCAGATCGCGGGAGGCGAGGTATCGGCCCACTTGTGGACGATCGCGATCTGCTCCGGAGTCCGGCTGAGTGAAACATCCAGTACTTCCTGGGTGTCCCGCAAATCCTCCACCGACCCGAACGCGTAGGGGGGCTCCGGCTGGATCTCGGACCCCGACCCGAGAACCCACGTGCGCCACGTGCCGCACATGGGCAGCACGGGATTCGTGCCGGTCCAGATTCCGTCCCCCGTGGGAGGCGTCCCGGTGAACGGGGCGTTGGATCCGTCGTTCATGCCGCGGGTCACGACGGCGCGTCCAACAACGCGTCCCACGGACCATCCCCCGAGCGCGGACCCGCTCAACCCGCCGTCGAGCGCGAGCTGTTGCGCGGTCGCGTCCTCGATGCGCGCGAGCTTCGCGGGGAAGAGGTAACCGAGCACGCTCGAAGCTACGCCTGCCGCGACGGCATGCTCGGGCAGGTGGCCTCTGCGGTGATCTCCCGACACGACCAGCGCTTCGTAGATCCCGACCTGAACCAGTGCGTAGGCGCGGGAAAGCCGCGGTGGCGGCAGCTTGGCGTCAACGCCCAGGTCCTTCGTGATCCGATTCCAGAAGACGACCGCATTCGCATCGGCGCTCCGTCTCGCAGGCGCGGCGCGGGTCAGGCGCTCGAGAAGCGTCCGGTCTTCAGCCGAGGCCCCCGCCGCCTCTTGCCCCGGGGCGGGCAGGCGTGGGTCCTCCGGCGACCGGATCACGAATTGCGGGGAATCCGAAGCGGCGAGTGTGGACTGCGCGGCAGGCGCCAGGGTGTTTTCGCGGCCGCAACCGCTCGCGGCGAGGGCCAGAAGGAATGGAATCACGAGCTTGAGGTTGGTTCGCATGCTGTCAGCCTCCGTCAGGGTTTCGGGGTAGCGGATCAGGAGCCGCGGGACGCTAGCACAAGCGCCGGGGGATTTTCCATCCGTGCTAGACAGGATAAACCGCGTGGTGACCGCACCTCAGGGTGACCGCACCCAGTGCGCTTTCCAGCACGAATTGGGCCAGAGGGATTGGCGCGGAGCCCTGCCGTTTCCCGTCATTCCTCACGTACCGCACCGTCCGGAACGCACCATCGGGGACATCGATGCGTCTCGCGCCGCCGAGGGCGGAGCACCAATCGGGTTTCCGGAGGTGAAGTTTCCATAGGAGGTTGCGCCCGTTGCCCCGCGCCGGCGCACTTTGTCTGGCACGGGGCTTGAAGGTCTCCGCCGTTGAAAGTCCGGCCGGGAGAGGGACTGCCGATCGGGCTTCTTCAACGCAAAGGAGGAGCTACCATGAAATCTCTTACAGTAATGGGTGCTCTGACTCTCGCGCTCGCGGCACTCGTCTTCGTACCCTCGTCGGCGGGCGCATTCGCCTTGTCCGGGATCGGCGGCCGCATGGGCGGCGTGGACCCGGACGGCGCCGCCGGCGCGGTCACGGTAGGGGGCCATCTCGAGTTCGAGGAGTCCGGCTCTCGGGTGCATCTGCAGCCCGGGGTCATGTTCTGGTCGACGAACGGCCTCAGCGACGTCAACCCGAACTTCGATCTCATGTATCACTTCGCTCCGGCCGGCCGCGTTGGCCCCTATGTCGGAGCGGGGGCGGGCATGCATTTCTATTCGTTCGACGTTCCCGGCCCGAGCAACTCCAACACCGATCTGGGGGCGGATCTCTTTGGCGGTGTCCTGATCCCGTCCAGCTCGCTCCGCCTTTTCGTCGAGGGCCGACTCGTCGCCACGGACCGCTCACAAGCCATGATTACCGGTGGGGTCACGCTGCCATTCCACCATTGAGTTTCGCTGCCAACCATAGGCACGAGCTACGGGGTTCCCGGAGGACGGCACGCGTGTGCCTGAGCGCCGGGGACCCCGATTCCGTTCTTCTCAAGTGACACCCCGGGACTCCTTCGAATACCACGTCCGGCCTGGTATAATCCCCGACCCACAGCCAATCGCGGCCTCCGCGCCGCGGAAATCAGAGAAAAGGAGAGGACCATGCCGAGGTACGTCATCGAGCGGGACATCCCAGGGGCCGGGAAACTGTCGAAGCAGGATCTGCAGGGGATTTCGCAGAAGTCGTGCAGCGTCCTGGGAAAGCTCGGAACACAGATCCAATGGGTCCATAGCTACGTCACCAACGACAAGATCTACTGCGTCTATCTCGCGCCGAACGAGGACATGGTTCGCGAGCACGCCCGCCAGGGCGGGTTTCCAGCGAACCGAATCTCCGCGGTGAAGGCGGTCATCGATCCCACGACCGCGGAGGTCTGAGCGGCGAGCTACCGAACGGCGGCCCCTACTCCTGGGGCCGCACCCAGCCTTCCTCGGGCAGAAGCGCCTTGTGCCCGGACGGTCGGATCTTGCGGTAGACCTCGGATGGCGACTTCTCCCGGCCACCGACCGTCAGCAACGCGCGAAGCGGGATTCCGAAATGCCGCTCGTTTTCCTCGAGGTGGGGCCGCGCGACCTCCCAATCCTCCGCGGCCATCGCGGCGAATTCGCCTCCGTTCAGCTGGTCGTCCGTGAGCTTCCGCTCCGGGTCGCGGACGTAGATCGCGCCCCCGGAGGCGAGCGAGAAGAGGTTCCCCCCCGGGTAGGGGCTTTCGAGGTCGCGCATGGTCCCGTCCTCGTCGAACGCGATGCCGTTCAGGATCACGAACCCACCCCCGCTCAGCGGGTCCCCGGCCATGAACGATTCCGCCAGGTAATCGAGGCACGTTCCGTTGATCACGACCCGGGGACGCCCGACGGCGTTGATCATCGGACGCCCCGCCGCGTTTCCGAGGATGAAGGCGCTCCCGCCCTTGGCCGCGTACATGAATGTCTGGCCGATGTCGCCGTGAACGACGAGCGTCCCGTCCTTCATGATCTGGGCGAGCTGATCCTGGGCCGATCCGTGGACGTGGATTGAGGGACCGTCCATTCCCGAGGCGAGATAGTCTCCCGAGGAGCCGTAGACGTCGATGCGGAGTCCCGGAACCTCCGGTCCCAGGCCGCAGCCGATGAACCGTTGGCCGCGGACCCCGAAAATCAGGACGCGCCGGAAACCGCGCCTCATGATGCCGACGACCTCCCGCGCGAGCGAGTCCGGGCCCTCCGGGGGATAGCGGCGCGCGTCGACGAGCGCGACGGAATCATCAGCGGTGGAATTCTTCGCCGGGGCGCCGAATTCGAACCATGCGTATCGGCCGCTGCGCGCATCTCGGGCTCCTTCCAGCACGCGTAGCAATGACCGATCCACCATGGAGAGCACGCAGCTTCGCTTCATGGCGCCCATGGAGTAGCGGCGGTCCATCAACAGCGTGAGGACCGCGGTGATCCCGAGGAGGTCGGCGTCGCGGCGCGCGGCCTCCTCGAGCTCCTCGAGCAGGTTTTGGACCTCGGCATAATCCCAGCCCGGAATCCGGGCGCGGATCATCTCGAACGACGCAGCCGGGTCCTGGATTTCCTCGACGATGTCGGCGGGATGGGCACCCCGGCCGCCGGCCTTCACCGCGCCCGCGGGCGCGCGCTTCGACGGGTCCGGCTCGATGCGTTTTCCGAACTTGTCCTCGCAGGTGAATGCGCCGTTGACCGTGAAGGTGAAGGCGCCCCCGTCCGTGTGGCTTCCGCCCCGCGCGTTCCAGAAGAGATCGGCCCGGGACCAATACCTCGGGTCCTCGCTCGCGAGGCTCTCGAGGGCCGCGTCGATCGCCTGCTTCTCCGAAGCCGCGAAGCCGATCGAGGTGGAGCCCCGCTGCATGGCGAATACCTGGGGCCGCAGCATCGAGGTGTCGGTGATCCCGATCAGGCGCTTCGCGCGGCTCCTCGGATCGGACTGGGCGATGAGGAAGAACCACGGGCCGTCCGGGGAGCCGTGGATGTGCACCGCGGAGAGCTTGCGGTAGAGGTCGCGGCGGTCGGCCGGCAAGAGCCAGAAGTCGCGCTCCGTCGTCGGCGCCATCGCCTCGATCACGCATTCCAGAGGATACGCGTAGACTCGGTTCAGCAAATCGAAGGCGAGGACGGCTACTTCGGTGTCGGTCAGGTAGAGTGGGTAGATCTTCCGCTGCGCCAGGTAGCTCGAGATCGAGGCGTAGTTCGCGAAATCCCCGTTATGGACGAGCGCCTCGTGCATCCCGATGAAGGGATGGGCGCCTCCCGGGTGCCAGACCCGCCCCTTCGTCGGATAGCGGTGATGGCCGATCCAGATCGAAGCGCGAAAATCCTCGAGGCCGTAGGCACGAATTACGTCTTCGCCGTACCCGACCATCTTCAAGACGAGCAGGTCCTTCCCGTGCGAAAGCACGAACGCGCGCTTCTCGCCGGTCGAGGCGTAGAGCTCGCGGTTCAGCCGGTAGGTGTTCTGGTAGACGATCTCGTCCTCCGCCGCGGTCGGGTCCGCGATTCCGTGGGCGGCCTGGAACGCGGCGCGCGCTTCCTCGCGCACGCGGACGAAGTAACAGACCACTTCGGGGGGAGGCACGTCGAGGCCGAGCGCCCTCCGCGCGTCGGCGAGGAGGGGAATCTCCGACGTGTGGTCGACCTCGAATGTCGGCTCGACGAAGGTTCGCTCCACGTGGGTCCGCGCGGTGCGGTCGAGGATCGCGACCGCGAGGAGATAGTCCTCCGCGAGCGCGCGCGCGGGCACGCCGAAGAACGCCGGGTCCAGACCGACCGCGGCGATCCCGCCCCCCTTGCCGTTTCCCCGATTCCTCATCTGCTTCAGCGCCTGGAGGAGATGCCGCCCCGCGACAGGCTCGTCCGAGGCGATTCCGATGACTCCGCATCCTCCCTCGGCCTCGACGGGGCGCGTCGTCCGAAGCGGGGGCGCGGAAAGCGCGCTCCGGGAGGCGAGAATCGCCTCAGGCCGTGCGGGCGCCATGGGTCTCGGGGGAGGAGTAGGTCAACACGTCGGTGCGGCCGCGCAGCTCGCGCACGCTCCGGATGCCGAGCCGGCGCAACAGGTCCACGAGCTGCCATTGGAACGACCCGTAGAGGCGGCTGATACGTTCGGCGCCCCAGTCCGGATCCACGAGCGCCGAGAGCTCCGGATCGGTGGTGGTCAGCCCGAAGGGACACCCTCGTCCGCGCTCGCAGTTGCTACAACGCGTGCAGCCAAGCGCCACGAGCTCGGTGGTTCCCAGGATGCACCCGTCGGCTCCCAGGGCGATCGCCTTCGCCATGTCGTACGCGGTCCGGATCCCCCCCGACGCCATGAGCACGATCTCGTCGCGGATCCCTTCGCTCGAAAGGAACCGATGGACGCGGGGAATCGCGAGCTCGATCGGCATGGCGATGTTCTTCTTCGCGATCTCGGGCGCGGCTCCCGTCCCGCCATAGCTCCCGTCCACGTGCAGGATGTGGGCCCCGGTGTAGTAGCTCCCGACCGCCACCATGTCCACGTCGGTGGGCGTCGAGACCTTCACCGAGACCAGCGCCTCCGGGTGCATCGCCTTGACCCAGTCCACGTGCTTCTTGTGATCCTCGACCGAATAAACGCTGTGAAAGGGGAACGGGGAGAAGAGGCTCACCCACGGCACGCTCTCGCGCATCCTGGCCACCGCCATCGTGGCCTTGTCCCCCAGGAGATGGCCGCCCAAACCGGGCTTTGCGCCCTGGGCGTATTTGAATTCGACGATCGGGGCGCGGAGAATCGTCTCCTCCCTCACGCCGAACATGCCGGTCGCGATCTGCGTGATGACGTGGTCGCGATACTCCGCGACCGAATCGGGGTAGCCCCCTTCGCCGGTACAGGTGAAGGTGCGCCACTCCTTCGCCGCCTTCGCGCGGGCGAGCATGATCTGTTCGCTGATCGAGCCGTAGGACATCCCGGCGCCGTACCACGGGACGGGGATCTCGATCTTCCGGTCGTAGGGTCTCCGGTTGAGGGAGATCGATGTGTCGATCGGATCTTGGTCCGGCACCCGCCCCTCCGGTCCGGGGAACCGGAATCCGAGGAGGTCGAAGCCGCCCTGGGATCTCCCCACGCGGTATTCGGCCCCGTCCCGGGGGGGGCGCCCGGTCTCCGCCTGGACCCAGGTCGCGAGGACGAGCTCCGCGGGCCAGCGCGCATCTCCGAGGGCCGGGGGCATGAACCCGAGCCCCGGCCACGCGTGGAAGCCCGCGTGCAGCGCGTGGCGGTGCTTTTCGACGATGAGCGGGATCGCGCTCACCCGCTCAATCCTCGTATCCCGCGATGCCCGCGAAGGCCTCGCGCTCCAAATCTTTCTGGAACATGCACCGGCCCACCTCCCCGCGGAGTCTTCGCACCTCCCGGAGACCCATGGCTCCCAGGATCTCGAGGAGCTGGTCCCGCCAGGACGCCGAGAGATTGACGAGCCGCTGCACCGCCCAGTCCCAGAGCGGGCCCTCGCGGCCGGCGGGCGCAAGACGCGCCTGGAGGGCGACGAGCAGCGCCGCATCGAGCCCCACGGCGTCGAGTCCGCAGATGATCGCCTTGGGCACGTGCTCGGCGAGAACGATCCCACCGCTTCCGATCAGCGTCACTTCTTCGCGCACGCCATCCTCCACGAGCTTCTTGTGGATTTCGAGGATCCGATCGCCGAAGAAACGTCCGCCGGCGCGCGCCGCCCCGTCCGCGACGAGGTGGATCACGCGGGCTCCCGCGCCGACCATCTCCGAGAGGTCGCTCTCGGCCGGCACGCGGACGCCGACGATGGTCTCCGGGAGGCGCCGCCGAAAGCCCTCGAAACGTTCGCGGTCCCAGCCTTCCAGGATGAGAAGCCGCGGAACCCAGCCCAGCCGTCCCACCTCGGAATCGTCGTTGGCCCGGACGAGCGGGGCGATGTGCGCGCCGCCCGGGAGCCGTGTCGCGAGGGAGGCCGGAACCAGCGCGAGCGACTCGATCCTTCGCGCCGCCTCGGCCACCGCCGTGAGAAGCGGGCGCGACCGGGCGGCCGGAGACGTGAGATCGAACAGAAAAGGCACCTGGATGCCGAAGACCCGGGGCTCGGGGCCGCGGAGTTTGCCCGAGGGCCCGATCGCCAAGTACCGCGGTTTCTCACCGATCTCGGTGAGCGTCGAGATGAACTCCCGCCCGTGGATTCCGTCGCGGGTGGGGCGCACGATCTCGGACATGTCGGTCCACATCCCGTCCCACCCAGCGCCGCCGAAGATGCCTCGATAGCCCGCGCCGCGGACCGGCACGCGCCCCGTCCGGGCCTCGTAAAGAATGGTGTCCACCTGGTCGGGACCCAGAGCCGTCCCCGGGACTCCGGCGCGTTTCGGATTCGGCTCGATCTGAACGATATCCGGATACTGGGTGGTGCAGCGGAGGCAGCCGACGCACAGGGCCTCGCGCGGGGCAAGGCCTCCCAAAGGCCCCGAAAAGACTCCGTAAACGCACGGGCGGCTGAGGACTACGGGCATATTGGCCCGGTACTGGACGAGCTCCCGAAGCAGGAGACCGATAAGGCGATGTTTCTTTACCCGCACGCGAAAGCGCGACGGGTGGGAGGAAATGTCGGGCGTGGGCCTGGTTTCGATGTGATAGCGTTGATACGTGCTCATATCGGCCTCGGCCGAGTGATTTGGTGGAAAGGGTTCGACGATGGTACGAGATAAGGGTGCCATATTACGCGCCGGAGCTAGGGGCGCAAGTGTTGGAAGCGGGAGGGACGCTCCCGCTTGGGGGCGGATCGAAGTGCAGAGCGAACCAGGGAAGGGCAGCGTATTTACGCTGGCGCTTCCGGAAGGATAGATGCCGCTTCGCGTTCTCGTCGTTGAAGACGACCCCGACAGCCTCGAGCTGATGACCTATTTGTTCCGCTCGCTCGGGCACGAAGCGCTCGCGGCAATCTCCGGCGACGCGGCGCTCCGCGTCGCCGCGACCGCTTCACCGAATCTCATCCTGTGCGACCTCAGGCTGCCCGACATGGACGGCTTCCAGCTCCTGTCGCGCCTCAAGGCCGACCCGGCGCTCCAATCCATCCCGGTCGTGGCGGTGACGGCGTATGCCATGCCGGGCGACCGGGAGCGCGTGATGAGGGCCGGCTTCAGCGGCTACGTCCCGAAGCCAATCGAGCCCGAGAATTTCGTGCGCGTGGCGGAGACATTTGCCAACGCACGGTGAGCCCCGACCCTTATTCGTCGAACAGGACGGTGCTCTCTTCGTAGAAACGGATGTTCTTCTGCGCGGTCCGCTCGGCGATCCAGGCCGCGAGCCAAAGGTTCTTTTCCTTCAGGGACCGGCTCGGATCGGCGAGGATCTCGAGCGCGATGTTGACGCGGAGGGCCCTCCAGGGGATCACGTGCCTCGTGATCCCGGCCGGGAGGCGCGCTCCGCTCGTCGCGATCTCGAGAATCTCGTCGGGGTGGAACCTGGGAAACACGACGAGCGCCGTGACGTCGGGAAAACGGGCGCGCGTCTCGTCCAGGGACTCGTGCATGACGCGGTTGAAGGGCACGCGGTCGCGATAGAGGTCGACCACCCCGTTCAGGAGCGCGCTCCGCTCGTTGAGCCCCCGGTCGCCGAGGAGCGTGAGCGCGCCGTCCTGGCCGGACACGACGTAGGCTACCGCCTCGCGGCGGGCAAGGAGCGCGCGCGCCTGGCTCAAGCCTTCGCGGCGCAGCGTGAGACCCGGGATCCGGCTGAGCTCGCGCTCCAGACGCTCGGCCGGGAACCCGGAAAGAGCGTGGTGCCAGGTCGTGAGCTTGATCGCGGGGTCGTCGTAGCGGACCACCTGGACGAGGAAGTGGGGTAGGTCCGAGGCCCGCGCGGCGGAGACGCGGTTCGCTCCGTCCAGCACGACGAGACACGCTCCGCGTTCCGCGGCGTGCGCCTCGGTCACGACCGGCGGATTCTTCAGGACCCCCGACCCGCGAAGCCGCTCCGAAAGTCGCCCGACGCGGGTCTCGTCCTCCTGCTCATGCGGGACGAGCGAGGCCGACGGAACGATTCGAAGATTCGGCAGCTTGAGGTCGGACGGACGGGTTTCGGACATCGGCGTCCACTCTACTGGATTTCCTCTCGTCGGAACATCGGGCTGCGAGCCGATTGGCCAGCTCGGCGAGGTCCCGCGCGTGGAGATCCGCCGGGCCCGTCCGGGCGTGGGGCCGCGAGACGAAGACGCAGGTCAATCCGAGATGCCGGGCCGTCTCGAGGTCGTAGTCGGCGTACGCCGAGACGTGCCACCACGATTTCCCGAAGGCGATGCCCGTGCGGGATGCGACGCTGCGCCAGAATCCTGGATCGGGCTTGTAGCAGCGGATTTCCTCCGCGCAGATCCAGCCGTCGAGGTAAAAGCCCAGCTCTCGCTGCGCCTGTCGTCCGTGGATCTGGTCGCTGTTCGTGCTCGCGACGCAGGGAGCAATGGCGCGAAGTTTTCTCATGGCCTCTCTCGAGTCGGGGTAGAGCGGCCAGGAGCCGACCTCCGCGGCGATCGCGCGGGCGGTGGCGACCGGGACCCCGAGCACCTGGACCAGGCTCGAGGTCACGATGGAGGCGTAGGGACGAAACCGGCCGGCTTCGAGCTCCGCCTGGAGGTCGATCACACGGTCGAAGTCCGCGTCGCCGAGCCCGACCCCGTTCTTGCGGAGCGACTCTCTCAGGCCGCGGCGCCAATCGATGACCGTGCCGAAGATGTCGAATGTCAGGATTTGCGGATGCATTCCCGCGTTTCGAGCACGGCACGGCGCAGATCCGCCGTGACCGCCGCCGCCCCCGCGCGCGAGGGGGGCGCGTCCGGATAGCGTCGCGGCTCGCCGATCCCGATCCGCACGCGCCGCGGCCTCGGGATCGCGCTCCCCTTGGGCCATGCGCGAAAGGCTCCGTCGATGTAGGCGGGGAGCACCGGGGTCGTCGTTCCCGCGACCAGCCTGCCCACTCCCGCGCGGAATTCGTGGAGCTCGCCGTCCGTGGAGCGCGTGCCCTCGGGGAACATGATGAGCGCTTCGCGGGAGACGTGGAGCAGATCGGCGCAGAGCTCGAGGCTCCGCTTCGGATCCTCCCGGCGGTCGAACGGCACCGCGTTCGTGAACACGACCGCGACGAACGAGCGGAAGATCCCATGGAAAAAGTAATCCTGGGCGGCGGCCGCGTAGGCATGATGCCACTGCCGGACGGGCAGGGCGCACGCGAGCGCCACCGCATCGAGATGGCTCGCGTGGTTCGCGACCAGCACGAAGGGGCCCGACGTGGGGATGTGTCTGCGCCCGATGATCTCGAGCCTGAAATAGGAGGCGAAGAAGGCCTTGAGAGCGAGCATTCCCACGAAGCGAAGCCCGTAAACGGTGAGGGTCGGGTCGCGCGGGAACGTGGTGAGGCGCTCCGCGAGCGTCTTGTCGAGGAGCGGCGAGGGCGTGTACGTCCAGCGCTTCATCCCCCCGGACTCAGGCTGATGCCGCGCTCGTAGTAGAACGCGATCATGTGAAAGAAGAGCGGCGATACGAAGATCAGGCTGTCGTAGCGGTCCAGCCATCCGCCGTGTCCCGGAAAGACCGCCCCTAGGTCCTTCAACCCCAGGTCGCGCTTCACGAAGCTGATGACGAGATCTCCGAGCTGACCCCCGACTCCGACGATGAGCGCCGACAGGCAGAGCTGCATCGGGCCGAAGCGGGGCAGCATCGAGCGGAGCGCCCAGACGACAACCGCGGTGACGATCACGCAACCGATCGCGCCACCCCAGGTCTTCCGGGGACTGACGTTGGACGCGAGCGGACGGCGACCGAAGAGTTTGCCCGTCGCGAAGGCCGCTACGTCGTTCAGGGCGACCGCGAGCGTCAGGAAGAGAAGGTAGGGGAGCGCGTTCTCGAAATTCGTCAGGTAGCTCAAGTGCCCCAGGAACCATCCGAAGTAGAGGAACCCCATGATGCTGAGCCCCGCGTTCTGGAGCATCCCTTCCGTGCGGTTCCTGAGAATCGGGAGAATCAACAGGAGCGCGACGGCATACATCGGAAGCACGAGGAACATGCCGTACCAGCGGATCCACGCCACGTAGTTGAGGCAAAGGATCTCGAAGAACACGGCCCCGGTGAAATACCAGTCCCGGTAAAGCCCCGTGGCGCGCGCGAACTCGTGGAAGCAGGCCAGCGAGAGGAGTGTGACCGCGACGATCGTGGCCGCCCTGCCCAGGCCGAGGGGGAAGGCCATGAGCGGCAGGATCACCCACCAGCTCCGGTAGGTGACGAGCGCCGAGCGGACCGTCGGGTCGCCGCGGTGCGTGAGCGCCAGAATTCCGAGAAGCGCACCGCTCACGAGGAGGAGCCCGAGCCAGATCTTGGCGTAGACCACGAACGCAGGGTCATGAAACGTGAAGAGGTTCGTCACGCGCGACGCTCGTCCAGGATCCGGCGGATCGCCAGCACGCGCTGGATCGCGGTGACCAGCGCCAGCACGGCGAACGCGGCGAGGAGGGAGTCGAAGAGGGTGATCGGGCCCACGTCCGCTCGGACGAGCACGGGATTCCCCACGAAAAACGCCGCCACGCACACGAGCCCAAGATAGAGCATCCGGTCCGCCTTGCCGAGCACCCCGGCGTACTGGCGTCCCGCCCCGACGGCCTTCCCCAGAATACCCACGTAGCTCGAAAGGAGCACGGCCACGGTGGCCGCCGTCCCCCACCCGAGCGAGGAGAGGGGGGAGACCGCGATCCCGAGCAGGATCGCGACATCGCTCAGCCGGTCGGTCCCCTCGTTCAGGACCTCGCCGAACGCGCGCGCCTTGCCGGTTGCCTGAGCGACCATGCCGTCGAGCGCGTTCAACATGATTCGAAGGAGAAGGAGCAGCGGGATCGCGAGAAACGGCCAGCGCAGGCGTTCCGCGCCCTGGAAGAGCCACGCGGCCGCGATGGAGCACGCGAGCGCCAGAAGGGTGATCCAGTCCGGATGGACGGCTCTCAGGATCGGAACGAGGCCGGAGAGCAGAGCACGGAACTTCGGCTTCACGTCATAGAGCGCCACAGGGCCTCCCGGCCGGCGGAGCTTCGGAGCCCGCGGGGCTTCGGCTCCGCGCGCTTCACCGCGCGCCTCGGATTTGTCGAACGAAGACGGTGCCCAGGATGAACCAGAGCGCCGCGAGAATGAAGACCAACATGTAGCCCAGGAGAAGCGAGCGGGACTTGAGCGCGGACAGGATGACTCCGGTGAGCGCCGGCGCGACTACTTGTGGAAGGACGAGCGAGACGTGCCAGATCCCCATGTCCTTCGCGGCGGAGTTCCCCTGGGGAAGCACGTCGACCGCGAGCGCCCAATCCACCGCCTGGTAGGCCCCGTACCCGACGCCGAAGAGCGCACCGATCCACAACATCGCGGCCAGGGACGGGTAGCGGCCGACCGCGATGAAGAGGAGCGATGCCGCCGCCATCAGGCCTCCGCTCCAGTACACGAGGGGCTTCCGGCCGATCCGGTCCGAGAGCGCTCCGGCCGCGAGGCTCGTGGGAATTCCCGCGGCGATGATGATGCCCACCAGGTAGGAGGCTGCGCGCGCGGGGTTTTCGACCCGCACGACGTCTTTCAGGAAGAACTGGAAGAAGGTGAACACGGAGTAGATCCCCATCGTGACCAGGGCGCGCGTGAAGAGCACGAAGTAGAAGTCCCGGTATCGCGCGCCACGAAGGAGAAAGGACGCGGCGAATTCGCGCGCCCGAAAGGGTCCTGGGTTTTCCGCGAGCGGCTTCTCCTTCACGCCGAGAAGTGTGACCGCGCACAGGATCGCCAGAGTAGTCGCGATCGCGAGGTAGATCGGTCCGTAGCCTCGGCCGACGATCAGCGCCCCCGCCGCGATCACGCCGAGCAACGTTCCCGCCGCGGTCATCAGCGCGAGCCAGCCGCTGGCCTGGCCGCGCTGCTCCGACGGCACGAGATCGGGGATGAGCCCCGCGTAGGGGCCGCCGGCCCAGTTGGCGCCGAGCTGGACACCGAGGTAGCAGAGCAGGAAGAGGCCGATGCTCCCTCCCGGTCCGATGCGGGCGAGGAGCACCAGGAAGAGGATGTTGATCACGGTCCCGCCCGCGAGGAACGGACGGCGGCGTCCGATCCGGCTTCGAGAGCGGTCGGAGAGAGCGCCCGCGATCGGGGTCGCCGCCAGAGAGAGCGCGGCGCCGGCGGCGGGGACCAGGCCGTTGAAGAGCTCCTTCCGCGCATCCCCGACGATCGCCGCGATCTGGCTCGGCAGCACCACCGGAAGGAGCGCGCCCCACTCGAAGTTGTAGGCGAGCCAGAAGCAGGAGAGGAGGATGTGTTCGCGGTCGTTCCGACGCGTGCGGGGGTGGTCGAAAGCCACCTACGTCCCTTCTCGATGGATTTCGCGAAGCGGATTCCCGCCCCATACGGCCCCCGCCGGGAGCGTCTTCCCTTTGGGCAGGAGCGAAAGCCGGATCGTGTAGGAAGAGACGAACGGATAATCCCCCTCGCGGCTCCGGGAGAAGATGAGATGACGGATCAGGACGACGAGGGCGAGGTACGTGAGGCCGAAGACGAGGTAGCCGATCCCGAAGGCGAACGCGAGGAGGAGCGGGGACCCGGAGGTCCAGAAGATCGTGACGAAGAGGACGGCGGGCAGGAGCGCCAAGCCCACGACGAGGAACTGGAACACGAGATACACGAGCGACGCGAGCCGAAGACCGAGATCCAGAAAATGCTTCATCCGCCCTCCCGATCGGGACGGCGCATCCTAGCACAGGAGGAGGGGGGATCCGGCGAGGCCGTACTACTTGCTCGGGATCTGGAGCGAGGCGGCGTAATCCGGCCAACGGGCCAGGATCTCCCGCCACACGACGAGCGCGGAGTCGGGGTGGCCGCCGCGGTAGAGGGCAATGCCCAGGTGGTGTCGCAGGAGCGGCTGATTGCCTTCGAGGCGCACGGCCTCGCGCAGGGACGACGTCGCCTCGGAATACCGGCCCAGGTTCATGTAGCAGAGCCCCAGGTCGTACTGCCCCTGCCAGCGGCCGGGCCCGCGGCGGGCCGCCTCCCTGAAAAAGGGGATCGCTTCCTCGAACCGGCCGAGCGTCATGAGCTCGTGCCCGACGTTGGTCCAATGGCGAGGATTCGTGGGCTCGGCGGCGAGCGTGGCGCGCGCGTAGGCGAGCGCCTTCTCGTTCTGACCCCGGTCGCGGAAATGAAGCTCGAGGCCGCTCGAGGCGTAGGCCCTCCCATAGGGCGAAACCCGCGCCGCGTCGCTCGCGATCGCGGTGAGCCGGGCGACCGAAGCCCGCTCGCTCGCATTCAAGGATACGAAGGAAAGAAGCGAGCACGCCGAGATGCCCACGAGCCCCGCCGCGATTCTGTGGCCCGCGCGTCCCTCGACGAGCCTGCGTCCAGCCGCCACGCCGAAGACCGCGGCCGGGAGGAGGAGCGTCGAGGTGATGTCCCAATCCTGCGCGGGCGCCACCGACGTCATGCGCCATGCCGCGAGAAGGAAGCCCGGAATCGCAGCCGCGGCCAGGATCATCATGTCCCGGGAGAAGGGTCGGAACCGTCCCCGTGTCGCGACGGCCCACCCGAGGAGAAGCAGCGCCGGCACGGGCATCGCGAGGAGCACGATGTTCAGGACGTCGGCGAGGTGCCCGTAGGAAAAGAATCCATAGGGGCGGCGAAGGGTGGCCGCCGCGAATCCCTCCCGGATCCCGCTCGTGGCCGCGCGCAGGGGATCCATCCACTGGGACGGCGGATATCCCAGCGCGAGGAGGAGCGCCACAAGAAACGCGAACGGGAGCGCGAGCAGGGCGGCTCTGCGGGCGAGCGGCCGCTCCGTGAGCCACGCGAGCAACAGATACGAGGGAGCAAGGTAGAGCGCGCTCAGATGCGCGGCCGACGCGAGCGCCAGGGCAGCGGCCACGAGGTACGCCGGATCGGCGCCCCGCGCGCGGCGGAGCGCGAGCCAGAGGTAGAGCAGGATGAAGACGGCTGAGGCGGGATAGCTCTCGATGTACCCGAAATAGAGCTGCGAGATCCCGAGCGTCAGGAGGAGCGCGAACGGCGTGATCCAGCGCCCCCTGGGTTCCAGCTCCACCGCGATTCCGGCGAGGATGGGTACCGCGGCCACGCCGCACAGCACGGAGAAGAACGACATCGAGAGCGCGTCCGGCGCCTTGCCGAAGAGCCGGAGCAAATGGCCGAATCCATGCCACAGCGCGGCGGACAGGGGCTCGCTGTAGGCGCGTCGCTCGCCCGATTGCACCGTCGCGAGCCAGACCGCGCCGTCTCCCAGGAGAGTCGTCCGCGCGCGAAGGAGCCAGAGGGCCAAGGCGAGGGGGAGAAGGAGCGCCGGGAGCCAGGCACGAGTCCGGGATTTCGGGTCGGGTCGGGCTTGCGGGGCGGCGGGGCGATCCGGTCCGTCCCGCCGATACGCCGCAAGCACCAGCACGGTCACGCTCGCGAGAAGCGCCCCGAGGATCGCGATCCGGAGCGGGAGTGGCAGAAATCCCGGAGCGTGGACTCCCCAGCCGCGCGGGCCCGGGCTCAACGACGCCGCGACAACCAGGACCGCGTAGACCAAGGCCCCCGCGGCCAGCGCGATCACGCCGGCTCGGGCGGGGGAATCGTCGGATGGCGGCAGGGGAGAAGAGTCGCGCAAAGGTCGCTCAGGTACCCGGATCCATGGCTCGGAGGGGTCGCCGCGGGAGTCTAGCGCCCACGGCCCGCCGGTGTACAATTGTTCGTACCCGTTCCAACCGAGAGGTGCGGTCCATGCCCGCGAACCTGACGCCGCAATACAAGGAGGCGGAACAGCGATTCCGCCAGGCGACCACGCACGCCGAGAAGCTCGAGATGCTGCGTGAAATGCTCGCGCTCCTCCCGAAGCACAAGGGCACCGAGAAAATCCAGGCGGACCTGAAACACCGCATCGCGAAGCTCGAGGACGAAGCGTCCGATTCGCGCCGGGCGGGGGCCCAGCGATTCGACCCCGGCCACGTGCACCGCGAGGGGGCGGGCCAGTGGGTCCTGATCGGGCCGCCGAACGCGGGGAAATCGGCGCTCGTGCGCGCGCTGACCCACGCCCATCCCGAGGTCGCGCCGTACCCGTTCACGACGCGCGTTCCTCTGTCTGGGATGATGCCGTTCGAGGACGTGCAGGTCCAGCTCGTGGACACGCCCCCCGTGGCGCCGAATCACACGGAGCCGTATCTGCCCAATCTCGTCCACGCCGCCGACGGCGTCCTCCTCGTTCTGGACGTCACCGCCGATGATCTGGAAGAGAGCGCCCGCGCGCTCGCCGCCGTGATGGAGAAAGCGCGGGTCTGGCCCGAGGGGCGTCCGCTCCCACCCGACGCGCCTCCGTTCCTGCTCGTGAAGTCGGCCTTCGTGATCGGAAACAAATGCGATCTCGATCCCGACGGGACGTTCGTCTCGCTGGCTCGGGAGGCGATTCCGTCCGGAGTTCCGTTCCTTCCGGTCTCCGCGGAACACGGGATCGGGCTCGAGGACCTCCGCGCGGTGCTCTTCCGGCAACTGGACCGTATCCGTATCTACTCCAAGGAACCTGGGAAGAAACCCGACTTGGAGAGACCCTTCGTGCTGAGGCGTGGCGCCACGGTGCAGACGCTGGCCCTCGCGGTGCACAAGGAGCTCGCGGAGCGCGTCACGTATGCACGCATCTGGGGAACCGCCCGCTTCGACGGCCAACAGGTGGACAAGGACCACGTGCTCGCGGACCGCGACGTGGTCGAGCTTCATTCCTGACGCGATCCCGGGCCCCGCGTTGACTATGGCTACCGCACGATGCAGCGGTCGCAGGCGACGGTGCCGCTCTGGATGTAGAACGCCGCGATGTGCGCATTCTGATCCGCGTCCTTCTCCCCGAGCTTGCTGCTCGGAGTGCACGTGACGGCGATCTGGATTCCCTCCGGAACCTTCGAGCGCGACACCGAGTATCCGAACCGGATGCTCGAGCCGGCCTCGACGGGGACAGGAACTTGCTGGTACGTCGGGGAGTCATACGTGACGAGCACGGAGTCCGTTGCGGAGCGGAGTTTCACCGAGCTGTACCGATCGACGAATTCCCGGGCCCGATCCCATGTCTCGAGAGCGCGAGCCCGCGGCACGACGAACGTGAGCGGGGTCTCCATCGCCGCGCGGAGCGAGGTCTGCTCGTCCTGGGAGAGTTGAAATACGGAAGTGGAAGCGCAGGAGAGTGCCGCGACCGAGAGGAACCAGGCGGCGGCCACGCGCGGGAGGAGATGTCGCACCGGTCGATTCTACCCGCCCGGGCCGATTCGGTTCCAGACCCAAACGTTGTACGATTCCCTATAGTTTTGGGGCGAACCTGCCGAGATATTTAGCTCGGAGATGACCACGATGAGACCTCTCGCATGCAGCGGTCACGGCAGGGCCGCCGCGTTCTTCCTCGCCGGCCTGGCCGCCGTCTCGATCGCGGCTTCCCGCGCGCCCGCGAACCCTGGCGCGGAGGGGGAACCCGCGTTCGGGATCTCCGGCTGGTTCAAGTCGCCTCCGCGGCTCGACGAGCCGACGCAGCTCCTCGTCCGTGTCTGGGGGGAGGACGCGTACAATCCTCCGGTATCGAGCGTGGCGCGGATCTCGATCCCCGACGGAATCGAGATCGTGTCCGGGGACACGGTGAGCGTCGCGCACCTCACGAAGCGCTCGCGCAGGCGCGTCGAGCGCGTGATCCATCTCGTGATCCGCCCCACGCGGCTCGGAAGCTACCTGATCCGAGGTTGGCTCGGGATCGACGCGGGCGCGGAACGCGGGGCGGACGAGACCGATTTTTTCCTCCCGCTCGAGATCCAGCCGGACACCGTGGTCTACGCGCGCGCGCCGCGGGCGACCCGCTTCGAGAATGTCCGGCGCGGGCAGCGGTATCGCTACGCCGGCCCCTATCTCGTCCCGATCGACAGCACCCAGGCGCTTCTGGAAGAGGAGATCACGCTGAAGGCGAAGCCCACGGTCCAGGAAGCCGCGCACTGCCCGGACTGTCCCGCGCCGCTGCCGACGGTGGTGCCGTTCGTGGTCATGGTCGGAAGCGACGGACGCGCGCGTGAGACGCGGTTCCTCGACATCCAGGACGAAGGGACCATCGATCCCCTGGTGGTCACCGCGGCGACCGGAGCGCTCGCGCGGTGGCAGTTCGAGCCTGCGAGGGCGAAAGACCTCCCCGTGGCGGATTATCTCGTCGTGCGCGTGCCGGTGACGAACGGAGCACCCTAGCCGGACGCCTCGAGGTACGTGGCGCCTAGCCCGGAACCTCTCCCGTCAAGATCCGCGCGAATATCCTGGGATCAATGTTCCCTCCCGAGACGACGCAGACGAGCTTTGCGCCCTCGGCCTCTCCCCGCAACGCCGCGGCGACCGGCACGGCTCCCGCGCCTTCGGCGACGACGCGATTCCGCTCCGCGAGAAGCCGTATCGCTCCCGCGACTTCTTCGAGCGTCACCACGATCGATCCCTCGACGAGACCTCGCACCATGGGCCACATCTCGGGGAGGACGCTCTTGCCGCCGATCCCGTCCACGAAGCTCGGCCGGTGCTCGATCGTTTGCGGCGATCCCTCCCTGAGCGAGGCGGCGAGCGGCGCCGCGGTGTCCACCTCGCAGGCGTAGACCAACACGCCGGGGCGGCTCGCCACCGCGGCGATGGCGACTCCCGAGAGAAGTCCCCCTCCTCCGTAGGGCACCAGGATGGCCTCGGTGTCGGGCAGATCCTCGAGGATTTCGAGCCCGATCGTCCCGTTTCCCGCGATCACGGCGGGGTCGGAGACCGGATGGATGAAGACCCCCTCCAAGCCGGGGTAGTGATGCTCCTCGATGACGCGCCACCAGGTCTCGAAGGGCACCTTCACGATCGAAGCGGCGAGGCGCTCGATCGCGTCGAGCTTCGTCCGGGGCGCGCGGTCCGGGACGATGGCGGTGCACCGGATTCCCATCGCCTTGGCGCCCCACGCCACGCCCTGCGCCATGTTCCCCGCGCTCGCGGTGTAAACGCCGCGCTCGAGGGCGGCCGGGTCCATGAGCCGCATCGCGTTGATGGCCCCCCTCAGCTTGAAGGACCCGATGGGCTGGAGGTTCTCCAGCTTGAGATGGATCCGCGCGGGCCCGGCGTCGAGGGGGAGGAGCGGAGTGCGGACGATGCGGCCCGCGAGGCGGTCTCGGGCTCGGAGAATCTCCTCGGGCCGGGGCGGGTCAATGGCTAAGATCGCGCCGCCCTCCCAGCTCGATCGCCGTGCCCGCGCCCGTCTCCAGGGCTCGCGTGTACACGTGATGCGCCGCGGCCAGGTCCTCGACCGCGAGCCCCAGCGACTTGAAGAGGGTGATCTCGTCCGCCGACCGACGCCCGGGCACGCGGCCCAGGAGCACTTCGCCGATCTCGCCCACGATGTGGTCCTCGCCGATCGCCCCCTCCGCGCGCGGGATGAGGAAGTCTCCGGCTTCGTGAAGCGTGGATTCGCGGCGGTCGACGTAGAGCCTCGAGCGCACGACGGCGCGCGTGTCGAGCTCGCGTCCGGTCGCGAAGGAGGAGCCGACCGCGTTCACGTGGGCGCCCTCGGCGATCCACTCCCCGTGGAGGACCGGCTCGCGCGACGCCGTCGTGGTGCAGATCAGGTCCGCGCCCTCCACGGCGGCGCGAGGAGACGCCGCGGCCTCGATCGGGCACGCGGAACGCTTCGATTCGCGCTCCGCGAAGGCGCGCGCGTGCGCGGGGTCGCGGCTCCACACCCGCACGCGCCGGAGGCGCCGGACGGCGTGCATGGCTTCGAGATGGGTCGTGGCCTGCACGCCCGAGCCCAGGATTGTCAGATCATGGGCATTCTCGCGCGCGAGGGCGGCGGTCGCGGCCGCGCTCACCGCCGCGGTCCGGATGGCGGTGATCGAGGACCCGTCCACCACGGCGAGAAGGGAGCCGTGCTCGATTTCGAACAGGAGCACGACCCCCTGGTGGGAATCGAATTCCGTGCCGTGGTTCCCGGGCATGACGGAGACCGCCTTGAGTCCCATCGAACGAGGCGCCCCGAGATAGGCGGGCATCACCCCGAGAAGGCCAGAGCGGTCGGGAAGCCACACGGCCGAGCGAAGCGGGAGCACGGCGTCTCCCCGGCTCAGCGTCCGGAGCGTCTCGGCCATGAGGTCCGCGCACGCTTTCATGGGGAGGAGCTTGGGCACCTCGAGCTGGGAAATGACGAGTGTCTTCATCGCGGGACCCCGGCGCCCGTTCCTCCGCCGGCCTGGAGCGGAGCGCCCGCGACCGCCGCGCAAACGCTCGCGAGGTCCACGTTGCCCCCCGACACGATCGCGACCGTGACCGTCTCCTCCGGAAGTAGCACCCGGCCCGCGAGGAGCGCGGCCGTCGCGGCGGCGCCCGAGCCTTCGACGTAGAGCTTGGCGCGCGTGAGGAGGAGCTCCATCGCCGCGACGATCTCCTTCTCGGAGACCGTCACGATCTCATCCACGAGGAGCCGCGCGGCCTCGAGCGGAATCGCTCCGACGAACGGAGGGGTCATGCCGTCGGCCAGCGTCATGGCAGGGCGGCTCACGTGGACGGGTTTTCCCGCCTGGAGCGCCGGCGTGAGGCCGGGCCCCGCCGCGAGCTCCACCGCGATGACGCGCGTCCCGGGCGCGACCGCCTTCACGGCGCACGCCACGCCGCACATCAGTCCGCCGCCTCCCACCGGAACGATCACCGCCCGCGCCTCGGGCAGGTCCTCCGCGATCTCGAGCCCCACCGTTCCCGCCCCGGCGAGCACGACCGGATCGTCGAACGGATGCACGAAGACCGCTCCCCGCGATTCCCGCTCCTCGTCGAGCTTGTCGAAGAGGGTCGCCCGGTCGGAGTGGAGGATCACCTCGGCTCCGTAGCCCCGCACCGCGTCGAGCTTGGATCGCGGCGCGTCTTCGGGCATGACGACCGCGCAGGGCGCCCCGACCTGGCGCGCGGCCCACGCGACCGCCTGAGCGTGATTGCCCGCGGAAACCGTGATGAGCCCCTTCGAGCGCTCGGCGGGGGAGAGGGCGAGGACCTTGTTCAGGGCTCCCCGCGGCTTGAACGAGCCGGTCTTCTGGAAATTCTCGCACTTGAGGTGAAGCCGGACGCGGGCGCGATCCCCCAGTAGGGACGCGGAGAGGAGCGGCGTATGGTGCACCTTGCCGCGGATTCGCTCGGCGGCGTCTCGGATTTCCGACAGCTCGATCAGGGCCATGTCCGTCCGCGGGCGGAGAATCGGCGAAGCGGGAGATACCGGGAGGGTAGCACAAGCCCCTTGCCGGGAGGCCCCCGCGGTGGCATGGTCTGCGGCTCGGACCCGTCTCCATCCGCCCCCGAACCCCAGGCCATGCACGCTCGCTCGCTCACGCTCCCGACACTCCTCTGCGTCACGGCTCTCGCGGTCGCCATCGCGCGCCCCGTCTCTGCCGCCGATCCCATCCGCCTGCGCGTCGACCTGACCGATGCCACGCGCCGGATCGTCCATGCGCGCCTCGAGATTCCGGTCCATCCCGGCGAGATCAGGCTCTTCTACCCCAAGTGGATCCCAGGCGAGCACGGGCCCACGGGGCCGATCGAGAACCTCGCGGGTCTCACCGTGTCCGCGAACGGGAAGCCGCTGCCGTGGAAGCGCGACACCGTTGAGATGTACGCGATCCGCGTCCCGGTGCCCGACGGAACGGGGAAGCTCGACGTGTCTCTGGATTTTCTCTTCTCGGGGAGTGTGGAGGGCTTCACGTTCGGAGCGTCCTCCAGCTCGGACCTGGCCGTCCTGAACTGGAATCAGGTCCTCTTGTATCCGACCGGGATTCCGCTCGAGGCTTTGATCTACGAGGCGTCGCTCAAGCTTCCTGCCGGCTGGGAGTACGGGACCGCGCTTCCGGTTGCACGCGAATCGGGAGGCTGGATCGAATTCAAGCCGGCGCCACTGGTCACCCTCATCGATTCTCCGGTCAACGCCGGCCGCTTCTTCCGCACCGTGGCGCTCGCGCCCGAGGTCGTGCCGCGCCACCTGCTCCACCTCGCGGGCGACAGCCGTGAAGCGGTCGACATTCCACGCGAGGATGAGGAGCACTATTCGCGTCTCGTCCGGGAGTCGCTCGCGCTCTTCGGCGCGCATCACTATCGCGAGTATCACTTCCTCTACACGCTGAGCGACCACGTGCCCTTCTTCGGGCTCGAGCACCACGAATCGAGCGACAACCGCGGGAAGGAACGCTCGTTGATCGACGACGACCAGAAGCTCCGCATGGCGGACCTTCTGTCGCACGAATTCGCGCACTCCTGGAACGGCAAGTACCGCCGTCCCAAAGACCTCGCCACGCCGAACTACGAAGCGCCGATGGAGACGGACCTGCTCTGGGTCTACGAGGGATTGACACAGTATCTCGGCTGGATCCTGGCCGCGCGGAGCGGGCTCCTGAACCCGGAACAGGCGCGCGACTATCTCGCGGAAACCGCCGCGGACCTGGACAATGAGCCGGGGCGGACGTGGAGGCCGCTCCTCGACACCGCGATCTCGGCCCAGTTCCTGTATGGCGCCGAGCGGTCCTGGTCCGGCTGGCGGCGCGGCGTGGATTTCTACGACGAGAGCCTTCTCTTCTGGCTCGAGGCGGACGCGATCATCCGCGCGGAGAGCAAAGGCTCACGGTCTCTCGACGATTTCTGCCGCCTGTTCCACGGCGGCGAAAGCGGCCCGCCGACGGTGAAGCCGTACACGTTCGAGGACGTCGCGGCGACCATGAACGAAGTCCAGCCCTACGACTGGCGCGCGTTTTTCACGGAGCGTGTCGAGAAGGTGCGTCCCCGCGCGCCGCTCGGAGGGATCACGCGGGGCGGATGGAAGCTCACGTACGCGGATTCGGCCTCGGCGTATCGCAAGAGCCTCGAGAAGGCGCGAAAGCGGTCCGATTTCAGGTACTCGGTCGGCCTTTACCTCAACGACGAGGGGGAGGTCCTGGACGCTCTTCCCAAGACGCCCGCCGCCCAGGCCGGGATTTCACCGGGAATGAGGTTGATCGCGGTGAACGGCAAGCAATGGACGGAGGACGTCCTGCGCGAGGCGATCCGCGCGGCCGCGCGATCGAAAGCCGCGATCGAGATCCTTGCCAAGAACGGCGATTTCTACGCGACCTACAAGGTCGGCTACAGCGGGGGAGAGCGCTACCCGAAGTTGGTGCGCGTGGAGGGTTCAGTCGATCTTCTGAGCCAGGATCTGACGCCGCTCGTTCCGGCCGGGAGCGGTACGAAACACTAGCGCGAACGAATCCTCCGCCGCGCGATCGCGACCGCCTTGCGGGCCGTCCAGGTACCCAACGCCGCGCCCGCGACCACGTCGCTCAACCAGTGCTCACCATCCCGCACGCGCGACCAGCCGGTAAGGCCGGCCAGCGGATAGACCACGTACGGCACCCATCGTGCCTTCGTCTCCATGTCGATCGCGGCCGCGACCCCGAATGCCAGCGCGGCGTGCCCCGAGGGAAACGCCGAGTTTCCCGAAAAGGGGCGGATCACGTCAGGATCGCCGGGCGTCTGCAAGGGGCGCGCGCGGCCGACGGCGATCTTGACGAAGCCGGCCGCGGCCGCCGCCGCTCCCGCGCCCTCGGCAATGCGGACCAGAGACCGCGCACGGTCGGATCGATGCTCGAGCGCGTCGGCGGCCCGGAACGCGAGGAAGGCCGGGATGACGTAGAGAGGATTCCCGAATCGCTCCGCGGTGTGGGATACGCCGGCGGCGAAAGGGCCGTTTGACTCCGGCGCTTCGTCCTCGGCCCAGCGGTCCAGACGCGTCGCGAGCGCGATCGAAGCGAACGAGGCGGCGGCGAACCCTACGTCGCCGCGGGTGAGAAGGGGGGGCGCGGGAGCTGGGTCATGGGGCCAGGTCGCGGGGGAGCGCTGAAGGACGGAGGAAGAATCCACGGCTCCGGGCGCCGCCCGCGCGGAGGACATCGTCCCGGCACATGCCAGGAACGCGAGGAGGAACCGGATCGGCCGCATGTTCCGGGAACACCGGGGGCGCGGTTGCCGCTCCCGTGGGTCCTGCGTTCCAGGTGCTGGAATCTACCGGGGAGAAGCTTCGGGGTTCGTCTCTGCGGGTCGTCGTGCCATGCGGGAATGGACCGCGGCCGCGCAGGTGTCGCACCCGGCGCGCGCGCGCCGCTTGAGGATCCAGCGCCGCAGGAGCCACGCCCCAGCGAGCAGAGTTACGAGTGCCGCGATGAGGTCCTGCCAGGTCGCGCCCGCGCTCATCCCAGCCCCAAGGCCTTCCCGCCCTGGAAGACCACGAACGAGGCGATCCAGGCGAGCCCGTTCATCATCACGACCATGAAGATCGGCCACCCCCAGGAGTTCGTCTCGCGGCGCACCACTGCGACCGTGGACATGCACTGGCAGGCGAGCACGAAGAACACCATCAGGCTCACGGCCATGAGCGGCGAGTACGCGCGGGTCCCCGTCTTGGGATCCTCCGCGTGGCGGAGCTTTTCTCGCAAAGATACCGAGGTCTGGTCCGCGTCCCCCAGGTTGTAGACCGTCGCCATGGTCGAGACCATGACTTCACGCGCGGCGAACGAGGAGAGGAGCGCGATCCCGATTTTCCAGTCGAACCCCAGAGGCACCAAGACCGGCTCGATGAAGCGGCCCGCTTGCCCCGCGAAGGAGTCGCGCAGCGAAGTGCCGGCGATCTCGTGCTCGAGCTGGGTCGCCTCGGCCCTTCGCAGGCCCGCTTCCGCGCTCAAGCCCTGCGCCGCCGCGCTCCTGGCGCTCTGCTCCACCGCCTGGAGCCGCTTCTCCAGCGGCTTCACCTCGGCGTTCTTCGGATAGGAGGCGAGGAACCAGAGCACGATGGAGACGGCCAAGATCACGGTGCCGGCCTTCTGGACGAAGAGGCCCGCCCGGTCGCGCACCGTGAGCAGCACCGAGCGTGAAGAGGGCACGCGGTAGGGGGGCAGCTCCATCACGTAGAGTGGGCGGGTCCCCCGGAGCGCCGTCCGCTTCAACGCCCACGCGACGAGCACGGCCGTGAGAATCCCAAGGACGTAGAGCGAGAAGAGCACGAGGCCTGGCAGGCTCAGGAAGCCGAGGACGGTCCGACTCGGAATGAACGCGCCGATCAGGAGCGCGTAAACGGGCAGCCTCGCGCTGCACGACATGAACGGCGCGATGAGGATCGTGGTGAGCCGGTCCCGCCGGTTGTCGATCGTGCGGGTCGCCATGATCCCCGGAATCGCGCACGCGAAGGAAGAGAGAAGCGGGATGAAGGCGCGCCCGGAGAGCCCCACGCTGCGCATGAGGCGGTCCATGATGAACGCGGCGCGCGCCAGATAGCCGGAATCCTCCATGAGCGAGATGAAGAGGAACAGCATCGCGATCTGGGGCACGAACGTCACGACGGCCCCGACGCCCGCGATCGCTCCGTCCACGACGAGGGAACGGATCGGTCCGGCGGGAAGCGCGGGGGCGATGAAGCGACCGAGCGCCGACACCCCCGCGTCGATCGCGTTCATGACCGGAGTGGCCCACAGGAACATCGACTGGAAGATCACCGCCATCAGCGTCACGAAGATCAGAGGTCCGAGCACGCGGTGGGTCAGCACGCGGTCGATGCGCTCCCGGACGGAGGCCTCGGGCTTGACCCGAAGCGTAGCCTTGCGGATCAGGTCTTCGATGGCCTGGTAGTGGCCGATCGGCTCGTGGGACCGCCATTCGGGAATCTCCGCGTCGAGCCCGGAGCGGAGCGAGAGCGTCAAGTGCCGCACCGCGTGCGGGACCGCCCGCATGAGCGAGTCGTCTTCTCCTTCGTCGAGGAGCAGCGCCATGGCGACGTGGAAGCGGCTCAGCGCGGCGAGCGGGCCGGCCGGCGGTAAGGTCCGCGCGAGCCGCTCGGCCGCGGCGCGAACCGGCTCGGGAAGGACGCGTGTCACCACCTGGGGAGCCGAGACCTCGCGGTCCATCGCTTCGCGCAGCTGCGCGATTCCGCTTCCCGTGCGCGCCGAGATGGGGATGACCGGCGCCCCGAACGCGCGCTCGAGGAGGGCGGCGTCCACGTCCAGTCCCTCGTCGTGCGCGGTGTCCATCATGTTGAGCGCCACCACCACCGGTCTGCCGATCTCGATGAGCTGCATGCAGAGATAGAGCTGCCGCTCGAGGCAGGTGGAATCCAGCACGAGCAGCGTGAGATCCGGGAGCGGGGTGCTGGCCTGAACGCCGAGAAGCACGTCCCGGACGACCACTTCGTCCGGCGAGCCCGGGCGCAGGCTGTAGGTTCCCGGCAGATCGAGCAGCTCCACGGTGCGGCCCGACGGAAGGGCGCAGAAGCCCGCCTTCTTCTCCACGGTCACGCCCGGATAGTTGGCGACCTTCTGCCTGAGTCCGGTGAGCTTGTTGAAGAGGGTGGACTTCCCGCAGTTCGGACCGCCGGCGATCGCGATGAGCTTGCGCCGGGTCCGGCGTGATGACTCGCGGTGTCGCTCCGCGCGGTCTAAGGCCTGGGGCCGGACCGCGGCGAGTTCAATAGGGATCGACATCGATACGGTCCGCCTCCGAGGTTCGGATCGAAAAGTGCGTGCCGCGAAGCCGGAGCTCGATCGGATCGCCCATCGGGGCGCGGCGCACGAGCGTGACCTTGGTGCCCGGGACGAACCCGAGCTCCATCAAGCGGTGGAGAAGCTCGGGAGCGCCCGAGACGCGGCGGACGATGGCGCGCGCGCCGGGCTTGAGGTCGCCGAGCTTGCGCGTCTGCCGGTCCGCGCGGCCGCGTGGGGTCACTCGACCACTCCCTCCTCGAGCGTGCCGGCGAGTCCCGGGAACGTGTCGGCGAGGCAGCGCCCTTCCTTGCACACGGGGCACTCCTTGGAAGCCTGCTTGCTCGCGCAGCGATGCTGGTAATGCCGGAACGCCGTCCGGAATCGCTCCGCGGTGGGATCGTCGGAGCCGATGAAGGCCGTCAGGCGGAGGAACTGGATCATCGACTCGGGTCCGACCAAGTGCTCGATCATGCACGCGTCCTCGTATGCGATCTCCTCGGGGACGCGAAGGATGCTCGTGAAGAACATCGTGAGCACCTGGCGGTTGCTTTCCGTCCGGCGGGCGAGGCGCCCCCCGTCCTCGGTCAGCTCCACGCACCCGTACGGCTCGTGGGTGACCAGGCCGCGGGAAGAGAGGGAGCGAAGCATCGAGGTGACCCCGCTCTTGGAGACGCCCAGACGATCGGCGATGTCGCCTACCCGCGCGTGCCCCTTCTCTGCCTTGAGCCCGGCGACGGCCTGGAGATAATGCGCCATGGAGTGCGTCAACTCTTTGTCGTTGAAACGTTTCCAAATCTCCATGGGAGGCCTCCGAGCGCCTGGCGCAGCATGCTGAATAAAGTTAATCATGCTTAATATCGAATATCGGCAAGGGGTGTCAAGTGGATTTCGGGGAAGCTCCTCGACGGCGCGCCCGCCAGCGGGGGAGGGCTCGAAGCGGCGTCCGGATGCGTCCACGATGTACACTTGGCGCGGGTTCGGGTAAAGAGGAGCTTCCTTGGGGCGAAAATTGGAGAGTCCCTGCTCGTCAGGGACGCGCCGAAGAGGAGTGTCGCGTACACCCCGTCAAGTCCCGCTCTCGGCTCGATGAGTCCCCTATCCCTGCCGGAGCTTCTGGTCCTCTTCATCGCCGCGTTCTTCGCGGGGGCGATGGACGCGATCGGGGGAGGGGGCGGCCTGATCATGGTGCCCGCCCTAGTCGCGGCGGGGCTTCCGCCGCATCTCGCGCTCGGAACCAACAAGGGGCAGTCGCTCTTCGGGTCGTTGGCGGCCGCGATCCGATACGCGCGGGCGAGCTTGGTCGATTGGGGCGCCGCCCGGGTGACATTCCCCACGGCGTTCCTGGGAGCGTTGGCCGGCGCAGCCCTCGTCTTGTTGGTCCGGCCGGAGGCGCTTCGGCCGCTCGTGCTCCTGCTCCTCGTGGTGGCCGCCGTCCTCGTCACCGTGGCGCGGCCGCGGCCGGGAGGGAATCCGGGGACGAAGCGCCGCGCGTGGCTCCTTGCCGGCCTCGTCGCGCTCGCCGCG
>Ga0137396_10000158_pt1 | contig 27712 bp, 21 predicted proteins | sample czc16metaG_FD_108284 | JGI IMG/M metagenome (GOLD analysis project Ga0137396, IMG submission 108284) | Vadose zone soil microbial communities from Angelo Coast Range Reserve, California, USA - czcobulk3.16 metaG | ecosystem: Environmental > Terrestrial > Soil > Vadose zone | place: USA...
GCGTTACCCGGGTGGGTCGTTTCCTTCGGAAGACACGTTTGGATGAGCTTCCTCAGCTTATCAATATATTCCGAGGTGACATGAGCGTTGTCGGCCCGCGGCCGGAACGCAAATATTTCTGTGAAATGCTGGCAGAGAAAATTCCTTATTTCAACCTGCGGCATTCCATTCGTCCCGGCTTGACGGGTTGGGCTCAGGTCCGTTTCAAGTACAGTGCCAGCCTGGACGATGCCAAGGGAAAGCTGGAACTCGACCTATTTTATCTAAAAAACCTGTCGCCTTTGGTGGACCTGGCCATCTTGTTTGAGACTGTCAAGGTGGTGCTCCTAGGACGTGGCGCACAGTAAGAATCGTCCTCTCTACTGCAGAGCTTGCCTTTCACAGTGTCTGCATCACTTCTCCGGCCAGCAAGGAAAGAATCTTGTCTTAAAGTAGAAAAACTCTTTCGACTCCTGGGCCGACGAGGCGTTTCGGTGAACTGTCCATAACGTATGCCACTGAAAATGAGCTATTTAGATGCCTCCCACGACTGCCTTACATGGCCGTTGGCTTGCTACTTCTCTCGTTGAACGTACAAGGGTGTAGCTCGCGTGGCGGACGCGCACATAGGCTGGATCGGTCCCAGGGGCAGTGACGAGCCAGACGAAAGTTTTTTTGAAATTGAACATCCTGAAAAATTCGCGTTAGCGAACCGCCGACAAAAGGAGCCTGAAGGTGAAGAAGACTAGGTTTTCGACAGTTGTGCAGCTGACTCGGTTCGCATGCGGTGGGCTCTCTACGTGCGCAGTTTTTCTGACCGTCGTTGTCGTCGGGCTGTTTCTTGCCCCCCCCCCTGCCTCGGCGCAGACCAATGACCTAACTGTCGACGTTCTTATTAATTCGACGAATACCACTGGCTATAACACAAGCTCCACCTCGCCTGGCGAGTATCAGCGCTACCCTGAGCGCTACCTGGAACACCTGCAGATTCCTTATCGGGTCATCGATGTCTCTGCAGGAGCGCCTCCTGACCTTACCAGCGTCCAGCTGATTATTGCTGGTCATAAAGGGCTCTCCCTGTCAGCCGCTTGGCAACTGGCGATTCAAAACGCAGTTTCGAGCGGCGTGGGTTTCGTGAATTTCGATTCTGATCCGAATATCGGCACGAACAGTCACATGCAAGTGATCTTCAAGGTAACCGGCTCGACACCGGGCACTCCTTCCACTTCCATAAGGGTTCCGGCTGCACTTGCCCCCGGAGGCTCGACGCCGCACTATATCGATGGCATGCAGCTGCATTTCCCAAGTGATCCAGCGGGCGATCTCGTTTATGGTTTCCACCCAGATAATACCGGGACACAGAGCTCGGCGACGGCAACTCTTCTGGTCGGCGCTAGCGGCACAAGCGTTGCGAAGCTCGGATCAGATCCTCTTATCATTGCGACAGCGTACGGTTCTGGGCGCGCGGTCGATTTCACGACCTATGACTTCATGCGTTCCGACCGGTTTGGCTTCATGATGGGAATCGACGATCTTATTTGGCGATCGTTTGTTTGGGCTGCGCGAAAACCTTTTGTTGTGCGCGGATATCCGCGCTTCTTTACGCTGCAAATGGATGACAACGATGGTGGGTTGTTCGGCAATCGTGCCGAGGACATGTTCAATACTGCCCTTACGGGAAATACCCTTCCGGACGGCACCGGCGGACCATGGAAGCTCAATACTTTCCTGCAGGTGTACTGGTTGCCCCCTGGTTCGAGCGAACGCGCTTCGATGATTGCTGACATCAACGGGGGGGACCTGAAAGTCGCTCCGCACGGATTGAACGGAATCTCGGGTGGAGACCTTTATTGGAACGACACAGTTGCAAATTCAGATTCTGACTGGATTACGGCCTTAAACAGCGTGGTTGCTTGGCAGCAGGGTAATGGCGGGAGCGACAGGGTGCCTTTGTCTCGGGCAGTGACAGCGCACTATTGGAATATTAGTAATAACTCGGGTTATGATATGTGGAACTCTTTGGGGCAGCGTTATGTAACAGGCATAATGAAGCCCGGGTTCTACTACAATCAGTCGCCATGTAAGAATCAGGCGGGCCGCATGAATCTCCGCCCATTTCGTATCTATGAACTTCCGCCTGATCAATGCAATCCCAACGAGATGTGGCCAATATTCTTCGCTGACGACCTGCCTGTTGGTAGCCGCCAGGGATTGCCATCGAAAACAATGTTCGCGTTTGGCTCTCAGCTGCTCGGCTACCGCTTTCCACGGGTTGATGCTTTGTGGCCGCAGACTGGCAACGGCTGGACAGTGGCACAAAGCTTAGAAAATTTCGAATATTACACCTGGCGCTTTTGGGGTGGTCTGGCTCCCGTGGAAATCTATACACACGATTCGTCCAACATGAATGGGGCAAGCGATCCGGACCGTCAGGCTTTGATTCAACGACTCTCAGCCTGGCTGAATTCTTATGGAGTTAAGCATGCCTTTCTTGAGAATATTGACGATTATCTTTATGCGCGCAACAAATCCTTACTTCTGACTGCACAAGCTAACTCTACAAATATCACCCTGAGTTTTACTGGGAATTCGACCGATCCTGATGGCAAACTCGTTGCAACGAAAGTCCTGGTCTTCTATGGCGACAACGAGGGCTCGTGGGTGGATGTTCCGGGATTTGCGGGTGGAAACACCTATACCTTCGCAAACCAGACGCCACCCGCAATTGGTCTCGATCAGTCCTCGCTGTCTTTCTTGGCTCTCCCCGGCGGCAGTAATCCAGTGAATCAGGCCATTCACATCACGAACGTTGGGGCAGGTACACTTCAGTGGTTTACGAGCAGCAGTGCTCCTTGGCTGACGGTTTCTCCCGCAAGTGGCATCGGTGCAGCGACGCTGACCATCTCTGCTAATATTACTGGAATGGTACAGGGAGTCTACAATGGAACGATTACGGTCACAGCGCTGGGTGCCAGCAATAGTCCGCAACTGATCCCGGTAACTCTGCGAATTGAGCCGGCAACCCTCGGTGTGACACCAGCCAGTTTGGCCTTCAATGCCTTCCAAGGACAAGGCAATCCCGGGAGCCAGACTCTCAGCATTGCCAACGCTGGTGGAGGCAGGGTCAGTTGGACGGCCACGACAAGCGCGACCTGGCTCACTCTCTCGGCTGCTTCAGGGACGGCCCCTTCGTCTGTTTCAGTCTCGGCCAATGCAGCGGGATTATCCCTTGGTCAGTACACTGCAAGCATAATTATCAACGCTGGGAATGCCAGCGGTTCCCCCCAGACCATTCCGGTCACGCTCAATCTCCAGGGATTGTTGATGTCAGATTCCTGGAGCGCCGGGACTCTGGCAGGATGGGCTGTTTCTCCCCTCGGGCATGCATCCGGATGGACTGTTTCCCAAGGTGCGCTGCAATACAATGGTGGCGGTCACACGCAACTGTATGCCGGAAACGCGGCTTGGACGGATTACACGCTTGATGTGCAATACAGACTTTCGAGTTTGCAGGACTACCCTGGCGGCATCCGGGGCCGTCTCAATCCCTCGAACGGGGCGGGCTACGCGCTGTGGGTCTACCCCGGCGAGCACCTCATCAAGCTATTCCGAAATTTTGGCTGGAACATCGACGCGGGTGTTACCCAAATCGGTCAGGCGTCGATGACTTTCGACACAAACTTTCATGACGTGAAGCTTGCCTTTCAAGGAACCACAATTCAGGTACTGTGGGACGGGAGTGTGGTCATCTCGGCGGTCGATGCAACAAATCCCGCCGGGATGGTTGCCTTAGACGTTTCTAACCAGGCGGTTGCTTACGGAGCCGTGTTGGTGACCGGAACTGTGGGAGGTAACGGATCGTTGAACGCATCCGCTAATTCCATGAGTTTCAGTGGGAATTTCCAGGGGCCGATCCCGGCGGCTCAGGGCCTATCGGTCGGTTCAGTAAGCGGTGCACTGGCATGGACGGCCTCATCGAACGCAGCGTGGTTAAGTGTAAGTCCAACAACAGGATCCACGCCGACTACCTTGCAGGTCACTGCAAATACGACAGGGTTGGCGGGCGGCAACTACACTGGACAAATCACGCTGACCTCACTCGCCTCGGTGAGCGGTCCAGTGATTGTCCCGGTAAATCTGACGGTGATTGTCCCTCCACCACTCCTCCAGCTCACACCTGCATCAATGAACTTCACAGCCGTCTCAGGACAGCCAGCTCCGACTGCTCAATCTTTGGCAATTCTAAATGTCGGCTCAGGTCAGTTTTCTTGGACTGCAAACAGTGACTCCGCCTGGCTCAGTCTTGCGACAACCGCGGGGACGCCTCCAGGGGCCACCAGCGTGTCGGTAAATCCAGGGCAGACTGGCCTTGGCAGTTACATTGGCCACGTTACGGTTACTGCGCCGGGCGTTGCCAACTCTCCAGTGTCCATTCCCGTGAACTTGCGCTCGGTCACGCAAGCAATGAATGAAAACTTCAGCGACGGTGGTCTCGGTTGGGTGATCTCGCCTTTAGGTCATGCAAACGGCTGGAGTGTCCAGGGTAACGTCTATCAATACGCAGGCTTCGGTGCTTCTGAAGCCTGCAGCGGGAATTCAGGGTGGGCTGACTACACCTTTGATACGAGCATTCTGCTGAGCTCTTTTCAGAACTACCCTGGTGGTGTCCGTGGTCGTGTCAATCCGAGTACCGGAGCCGGCTATGCCGCGTGGCTATACCCGAGCGATCACCTCCTTAAACTGTTTAGCGTCCCCCAGTGGAATATCGACGGCGGCAACACCGTCTTGCTTGCCCAGGCGGCGTTGAACTTCGATACGACGTCTTACCACACTTTGCGCCTGGACTTTCAAGGAAACTTGATTTCGGTTCTTTGGGATAGCGCCCCGGTGCTGAGCGTCGTTGATTCTACGAATTCGAGCGGTTTCGTTTGTATGGATGGCTCAAGTCAGCCCATCAACTACAAGAACGTGATCGTAACGGCGACCCAAGCTTCACCTTCGGTCGCAGTTTCTCCCTCTGGCAGCATGGCCTTCAGCGTCACATCCAACGGATCTCCAACTCCTCAGACTCTCAGTGTCGCTGCGAGCGGAACAAGTTCGGCTGTTGGTGTCACTACGAGTGCTTCATGGCTGACTGCAACGCCGTCATCTAGCGTCACACCCACAACGGTCAATGTGAGCGTGAATGCGAACGGCTTCGCCGTCGGGACCTATAGCGGGACGGTGACAATCAATGTTCCGGGATCCACCTCAGGGCCGATCGCAATTCCAGTGACTCTGGTGGTCCAAACTGGGTTTCTCAGTGTCTCGCCATCACCTCTCACCTACTTCGGAGCGGCGGGGGCGGCTCCTGGAAACCAAACCGTCACGCTTTCGAATCAAGGGACCGGTCAATTGACTTGGACTGCGAACTCTAACGCTACTTGGCTAGCGATGACAACCACGAGTGGGTCAACTCCGGCAGCGATTGCTGTCTCTGCTGACCCAAGTGGTTTGAGCAATGGCCAGTATTCCGCTGCGGTAACGATCACATCGGTAGGGGCTAGCAATGGCCCGTTGGCCTTACCAGTAATCCTCAATGTTGGAACCTTGCTCTTCAGTGATATTTTTACTACTGGATTATCGAACTGGACGCTCTCCCCTCTTGGTCAGGCAGCAGACTGGTCGGTGACCAATGACACCGTGACTTACAACGGTCAAGGTGGAGAACAGCAGCAGGTTGCCGGGAGTTCGAGTTGGACAGACTACACCTTCGGGACGGACTTCAAGTTGACCTCACTTAGCGATTTCCCGGGTGGCATCCGAGGCCGAGTCAACGTGGCGACTGGAGCCAGCTACGGCGTTTGGGTCTATCCGGCGGAGCGACTGATTAAGTTGTTCAGGATCGGACAGTGGAGCATCGATGCTTCGAACAACCTGATTGGTCAATCCGGCCTTTTGAATTTTGACACCACGAATACGCACAACTTGAGACTTTCATTTCGAGGCTCTACAATCCAGGTCTATTATGACAATCAGCTCGTAACTTCAGCTACCGATGGTACTTATACCGCCGGAGCGATTGCGTTTGACGTGGCGAGCCAGCCGATTCAATTTTCAAACGTAATAGTGATCGGTTTCTGAGCACTTTGCAACTGGGGTTGAAGATGCGCAGTCCGATGCTGAGACCGGGGAACTGAATGAGGAGAAATGGAAAGCCCGACATTTGTTCCAGAAGACGGACATCAGCCCGGCAATGCCATCTTCTCCATCTCCGGCTACGCTCTGCTCACTTGGCTGTGGTCTTGGACGGCGTTTGGGCGGGATGCTAGGAGCTCGGGATCCTTTGGGATACTGGTTCTGGGTGCCGCCGTTGCTGTGACGTTTACAATCCTGTGGTGGTTGCTGAGAATTCTCAGCCCGGCAGACTTCGGGGCCGATCAACCTCGGCGGATTGCCGCTTGCTTTAAAGCGTTCCTCGTTTTCCTTGTTTTCTTGCCGGAATACGTTATAGGGCATCAGGTTCCCGCGGTGAGAAGCTATATACTCCTCTCTCTCTCGGGGACTCTGTTCGCTACCTTTGCCTATATATTCATCATCCGCCGGCCGGCGCGCTCCCGGACTGCCAGCGAAGGCCTGAACCGAGCCCCCGTTACCTTCCTGGTGTTCGTAGGCGTTTACTATCTCGTGTGCAACTATCTTTCGATCAGGAAGTTTCATAATTTTGGCTATGTTGGCCAGGATCTCGCCTATTTTAGCCAATGCTTCTATACCACCATACATGGGCATTTCTTCTATGGGAACCTTCTCCAGGATCTCTTGTATTCAAAGCCTGTCTTCTCAGATTTTGCCGGCCACAACTCGGTTATCATGGCCGTCTTTGTGCCTTTCTATTATCTACATCCATCCCCGGTGACACTTCTCCTACTCCGAAACACTTTCATGGTCCTGTGCGTGTGGCCGCTCTATCTATTAGCCCGGCGAAAATATTCTCGGGGTGTTTCTGCGACATTGTGTGCAGCATTTCTTCTTTTTCCGACAATCCTGTATCAAACTTTATTTGATTTCTATCCTCTTTCTCTTGCTGCTTTCTTTCTGCTCTGGTCTTTCTATTTTTTTGAGGAGCTGCGGTTTCGACCCTTCCTTGTGTTTCTGATTCTCACGCTGGCTGTGCGGGAGGATTTGGTATTTGCGGTGTTTGGGTTCGGTTTGTTGGCTCTGTGGTGGCGCTACCCGAGAAGATGGGTGCTCGTGCCGTTGATTCTCTCGATCGGGTGGGCGGTTTTCTCTTTTGAGTTTATAATTCCGTACTTTCTTAATAAGGCAACCTACATGGAGAGTGTCTGTTTCGCGCATGTAGGGCGAACTCCGAGCGAGATGGTGAAAAACGTTCTGCGCCACCCACTTCAGACTCTCTTCATACGTGGGAACCTAATCTATCTCAAGCAGCTTCTTTCTCCGCTCGCCGGGGTGCTAAGTGTGGGGAGCGCAGTTTCTCTCCTGGCCATCCCCTATGTCGGGATTAATCTCCTGGCTGGAGGGGGTCCTTGTATTACAACGGTCCTGTTTGCACAGTATTCTGTTATCCCTGTTGTTTTCTTATTCCTTGGATTTGTCGTCCATCTTGGTAAGCAGGCGAGATTTATCTCCAGGAAGAAATTTGATGAGTGTGAAATTCAGATTTCGGTGGTCCTGTTCGTGCTTGCGCTCTCAATAGGCTGCTCGGCTTTTCTCACAGAACGGTCTCAAATCGTTGAGTTTTCTAAAAAGCCCTGGCAGGACGAGGCTCGCCAAGTGGCGCTGTCGATCCCCATGGAAGCCTCGGTTGCGGCTCCTCGGTACATGCTTCCGATGCTCGCAAATCGACTGTCGCTTTATCAGACACACCGTTTGCTCGATTATCACCAGCCCATACCCGAGTACGTCATTATGGATCACAATTGGAACAGAATTGATGCGGCCCAGCAGTGGAAGAGCGAATATGAAACGTTGGCCGCGTGGCTCCAAAAAGACGCGGATTATAAGATTATCTATCAGTCTTCAGACTACGTCGTTTACCGGAAGGTTGGTACCAGGCGGAGTCTGCTCCCGGGCGAAGGAAACCCGTAGCAAACAATGCGCGAGCTAAAGACTCTATACCGGCACACTTCCCATTACCTGGCTGGCAGCGTTTTTGTCCTACTCTTAGGATTTGTATCCTTTCCGATATTTACCCGACTGTTGACGGTCGAAGACTACGGGCTGATGTCGCTGGTGATCAAGCTAGCGGTGCTGTTCACTGTTTTCTCCAAGCTAGGTTTGCAGAATTCCGTGTTGCGGTTTTATGAGGAGAATAGGTCCAGCCCCGATCCGAGCGTACATCGAAGGTATTTCTCTACGTTGTTCTTCGGAGCTGGACTGGCCGGCCTGTTGATGGCGGCTTTCTTTCTCGTTGGAGTGTGGGGAACTCCGCATTCACTCATTACCACGAATGTAAAACGACTGCTTGTTTTCGCCGGCGCGCTTATATTCATACGAACAATGCAGTCGATAGTGTCCGCATTCCTGCAAGCAGAGGGACGGGCGCGGGCTTACAATGCGCTGCAGATCGCTACCCGCATCAGTTCGATTCTCATTGTCGTTGCAGTTCTGTATATGTGGAAGAACGGTGCAACTGGTTTTCTCTCCGCGACGGTTCTGGTGGAGGGCGTTGGCATCATAATAATGTCATTCTTTTTCTGGCGAAGAGGGCTTCTGGATATTCGAGGTTTTGACTCGCAGTTCTTCAGGACGACCGTTGCGTTTGGCCTGCCGCTGATTTGCTACGAAATCGCGAGCGTCTTTCTCGATTCCGGCGACAGAATTCTTGTTCAGCATTATTTGGGGGCCAAAGACCTTGGTTACTACTCCGCAGCCTACAACATCTCCGGATACTTGCAACAAACTCTGATGACCCCGATCAACCTGGCGCTGTACCCGGTTTACATGAAGCTCTGGACCAATCATGGTAAGAATGAAACCCAAGCATTTCTGGTAAAAAGCCTAGACCACTTCGTTTTGTTCGCTACCTGGATAGTCTGCGTTGTCTCTATCACGGCCCGTGATGCGATTGCATTTCTTGCATCGCAAAAGTTTCAGGAAGCAGATCGTTTGCTCCCTCTCTTAGTGGCCGGGCTGATGATTTATGCCGTACACATCTTCTTTAGTGCGGGTTTGCTGATTTACAAGAAAACGTTGACGATGGCGAGCCTTGTGGTTTATGCATGTATTGCCAACCTTGTCTTGAACATTATTCTTCTGCCTAGAATTGGCATGATGGGAGCAGCTTGGGCGACTCTTCTGAGTTTTGCACTGCTCATCGTCCTGATTGCTCGCGTCTCGTACAAACTGTTGCCTCTTCGCTTCGACTGGCTCGCGAGTCTCCGCTACGCAACTGTCGCCGTTGCCACGGGATATGCCTGTCGCTACATCAGCTTGGGAAGACCGTTCATCGATCTAGTTGTGAAGAGCGTTCTAAGCTTGATTTTGTACTCCACCATTCTTTGGCTGATAGATCGAAAATTCAGAGAGCTTGGACGAGATGTGATTGGTTCTCTGCGTGGGTCTGCTGGGCCGGACATAGCCGGCGTTCCATCGATCATCAAGGAGTGAAAGAAGCCAGACGTGTCCCGTCAACTCACAGATAGCGGTGATAGCGGACAGGAGATATTGTTCCTTACGGACTCTTTTCTTCCGCATGCGGGCGGCTCGCGCGTTTATTACTTTAATCTCTACAAGCGATTGGCCGATAAACTAGGCTTGCGAGTGCGCATACTAACCAAGAAGGTAGAAGGATGGCAGGAGTTCGACCAGGCACAGGCATCCGAAAACCTCCAGATCACTAGGCGATTCAAGCCTCTCGCCACCTGGAGGTACTCTGAGCTTCCCAAGGGTGTGCTGCCTCTTCCGGAAACGCTCTGGCGAACACTAAAAGGACATCATCCAGTCTTGCATGCCGGTGATTTATTCCCTCCGGGTCTGATTTGCCTGGCTCTGAAAAAACTATTAAGGACGCCATATCTTGCCTATTGTCATGGTGAAGAAATTACTCAGACTGACCGCTACCAGAATCAGCCACGGATTCGCGACCGGATCTATCGCAGTGCCAATGCTATAGTCGCAGCTTCGGAATTTGCGCGTCAGAATCTTCTTCGGATCGGGATCTCGGCGGAACGAATTCACAAAATCACGCCTGGTGTGGATTGCAGTCGCTTCTCTCCGCGCCCGCCAAAGGAGGCCCTGGTGCGCCAGTTTGGTCTATCAGGAAAAACTGTATTGCTCACAGTGGCGCGTCTCTGGCCCCGTAAGGGCCATGATGTCTTGCTCAGGGCTATTGCCAGGATCTGCGAATCATTCCCAAACCTACACTATCTTGTTGTGGGCAAGGGGCCAGAAAAAGAGAATCTCGAACGACTGGCTCAGGAACTCAACATTTCCTCATTGGTAACTTTTGTGGGATACGTACCTGAGCAGGGGTTGCCTGATTACTACAATCTTTCTAACATCTTTGCAATGCCCAACCGCGAAGAATCGGACGGTGACATCGAAGGTTTCGGAATCGTATTCTTAGAGGCTGGTGCCTCGGGCAGTCCGGTCCTTGGGGGACGCTCTGGGGGAGCCTCAGAGGCAATCCGCGAAGATGTGACCGGCTTTCTCGTGGACCCTGAAAGCGTGGAGGAGATTGCCGAGTCTCTCAGAGCGTTAATGGGAAACTCGGAACTGCGCGCAAAGCTTGGTGAAGCTGGCCGTCGACGCGCCGTAACAGAGTTCGACTGGGACAGCCGAGCCGAGAGCTTGTGGCAGGTGAATCATGAGATCTCGGCAAGAGCTAAGGCTGCCCGGTAATTGACCTATGCTGCATCTAGGAATCGGCGATTTCATTCCGAGCCTCCTGTATTTTGGGGGCATCGTCGTCTTCTTGCTCTCGGTTATTTGGAAACCGCAGATTGGTCTCTACTTTGTTGTGCCATTGCTGCCATGGCAGACTGCCCGCTACAGGCTACATGGAATGCCTCTTGGCGAGCAGTTCGTGGATATCATTTATCTTGGAATTGCGCTTGGCCTGCTCTTGCATCGTAAAGATGAGTGGGTACCTAAGACTCCGCTTAATCGGATTATCGTAATATTCCTGATTTTCTATTATGTCTCTCTTTTCCGCGGGTCGTTCTACATTTCTGCCCCGTTCCCACTTTCTATTTCAGACCCGCGGTTCTCCGATTACAAGAACTACATGGAGATGATGATCCTGTTCCTCCTTGTCGTTGCTGCCATCCGAGATGTCCGGCAGATCAAGATTCTGATCGGGTGCATGGCGCTATCCTTTCTCATTGTGAATCGAAGTTTCTACAACTACATGAGTGATCGTGATCTGATGCATTTTTCACCGCTATTACGCGACGCTGGACCTTTGGGATACGCAGGGGATAATGGACTGGCTGCCTTTGAGGCACAATTTGGTCTCCTCCTGCTCGGACTCTACTCGATTGAGAAACGCCTGCTAATCAAGTTGTCATTCCTCTGTGTCATCGCCACTGCCATGTACTGCTTGTTATTTAGCTTTTCGCGCGGAGGCTATCTTGGATTCTTGGCCGGTCTTGTTTTCATGGGGATATACAGAGAACGCAAATTGTTGTTGATCGTCCTGGCTCTTATTCTAAGCTGGCAAGCCGTAGTGCCGAATGCTGTCCGCGAACGGATTTTGATGACGTACGATGAGGGCTCGGGATTGGACTCCTCCGCAGAAGAGAGGGTTTCCCTCTGGCAAGACGCCTTGCATGTTTTTGACCACGATCCCTTCTTCGGTACTGGATACGATACCTACAAATTCATGGGCCGCGTTGGCCCGTATCGCGATACTCACAATATGTATGTCAAAGTTTTGGTGGAAACAGGAATTTTCGGTATGGGACTCTTCCTCTGGCTACTTTGGAAGATGTATCGACTGGGTATCGAACTATATCGAAAGTCCGAAGATGCATTCCTGCGATCCCTTGGACTCGGATTTGGGGCTTTGATGGTATGCGCGGTTACGGTGAATATCTTTGGCGACCGCTGGACGTATGTTCAGGTCAACGGGTACTTGTGGGCAGTGCTTGGTTGTGTCGTGCGTGGGCTGCTTATCGCTCATAGGGGCACCTATAGGGCCGAGGAAGGAGTGGGACCGAGCCCTGAGTTAGTCAATTGTCCACCACAGGAGTCCGCGGCATGAAAGAAAGCACCACTACCTCTCGGGGCCCTCATCACGTCTTATTCCTGGTCGATCAGTTGTGCGAAATGGGCGGAGCTGAGAGGATGCTCCTAAATACGATACGGCTTCTTCCAAAAAGTCGATATCGGTGTTCGTTGATTACATTTCGCATCGACCCGAGCCTCGAGTTTTTTCATGATTTTCCCTGCCCCTACTATCTTTTCCCCCTTCGTCGAACATATGACTGGAATGCCATGCGGATGGCCCGAAAGTTGCGCAATTACATCCGGAGGGAAAAGGTCGAGATCGTCCACACCTTTTTCGAGACCGCCGATCTGTGGGGAGGGCTTGTTTCGAAGCTAAGCGGTGGACGGGTTTTGATATCCAGCCGCCGCGACATGGGTATCCTCAGGTCAATGAAGCACACTTGGGGGTACCGGATGATGAATCCTCTCTTCGACCTGGTGCTGACTGTCTCAGAGGAAGTACGCCGTTTTTGCATCCAAGAGGACCACCTCCGGCCGGAGAAAGTTCTGACCCTGTACAACGGACTCGACTTGGGCAGCGTCGCAAACAAAAACCAGGCTGAGAGTCTGCGGGGCTCCCTAGGCCTCCTCCCCTCGGCTCGCCTGGTTGTAACGGTTGGTCACATACGCCGAGTAAAGGGCATCGACATATTGGTTGAGGCAGCGGCGATCGTGGCCAAAGAGCTTCCTGAGGCCATTTTTCTTGTGGTTGGTCGTAATTCGGAACCACATCACGTACTGGAATTAGAGGCGAAGATCGCAGGACTGGGCATCCAGCGAAACGTCCGATTTCTGGGCGAAACCGAAAATGCTCTTTCTATTCTCAAGTCCTGTGATGTCTTCTTTTTGCCCTCTCGAAGCGAGGGCTTTTCAAATGCGCTGATTGAGGCGATGGCGTGTGGGTTGCCCTGCGTTGCGACGCGCGTCGGCGGTAATGCCGAGGCAGTTGAAGAAGGATGCAGCGGCTATCTTGTGGAGAACGAAGACGCAGGAGCTGCGGCCGACCGAATCCAGAGACTCTTGCGCAATCCAGTTTCCGCGAGAGAGATGGGATCAGTGGGGAGAAAGATCGTGGAAAGCAAGTTCACGGATGAGATCATGATCCAACAACTGGTTGTGCAATACGAACGATTGCTGGCGGCGAGGCAGAATTGACATGGGACAAGTCACACAAATTCTCTTCTGGGCGTCCGTTGCGGGCATCGTGTACGTCTATGCGGGCTACCCGCTATTGCTCGTGGCGCTCTCGTTGTTCTTCGGTCGGCGCAGACCCGAGTCGGGATACACTCCGTTCCTTTCGGTATTGATTGCCGCTTACAACGAAGAGGGGGGAATTCGGAAGAAGCTCGATCAGACGTTGGCGCTGGATTACCCGGCAGACAGAATGGAGATTATTGTCTTGTCCGATGCCTCAACCGATCGGACAGACGAAATTGTGAAATCGTTTTCCGACCCGCGGGTTCGCTTGCTCCGAGTTGCGGGGCACAAGGGAAAGACGAATGCCCAGAACGAAGGCGTAAAGATAGCCCGGGGAGAGGTGCTGATCTTTTCCGACGCTACAACGATCTATCATCCGCAAGCGCTCCGCTATCTTGGGTCTAATTATGCCGATGCCCGCGTGGGTGCCGCCAGCGGCCGCTATCAGTATTTCGATCCAGAAGGCAAATCTCCCACGGGCCTCGGGACAGTTGCGTTTTGGAGCTACGAGAACTTCATCAAAATGATGCAGTCCAGGATACGCACGATCAGCGGGTGTTGCGGTTGCATCTATTCCGTGCGTAGAGAAGCGTATACCCCTCTTTCGCCCGATGTGATCAGCGATCTTGTTCAGCCTTTGCATGTCATCCAAAAAGGATACCCGGTAGTTTTTGAAGACCGCGCGTTGGCGTACGAGGAGACCACACAGTCCACCTCGGAAGAATTCTCCATGCGGGTGCGGGTTGTGACGCGCGGTATGAGGGGTTTACTTAGCGTTCCCGCCCTGCTGAAGCCCTGGAAATTTGGATGGGTGTCGTTTCAGCTTTGGTCGCACAAAATACTTCGCTGGCTGGTTCCTTTCTTCCTGTTCCTGCTTCTGGCCAGCAATATTTTCTTGTGGCGGCAGCAATTCTACCAACTGGTCCTCCTTGGGCAGGCAATCTTCTACGCAATCACAGGGTTGTCGCTTCTTGTTCCGATCCAGCGTTTGTGGAAGCCTCTGGGCATCCCGCTTTATTTTTGCACATTGAACGCCGCTGCTTTCTGCAGTGTCATTGAAGTTTTGCGCGGCAAGAAATATGTTGTCTGGGACACGGTCCGGACCTGACCAGTCATGCGAATCGAGTTTCTTACACAGGATGATCCGCTATATGTTCTGCCGTTTTTCGACGAATTTGTCCGTAACTATGCGTACGAATTTGAGATCGTTCATATCGCCACTTCGCCAACGATGGGGAAGCGCTCTCGCTGGCAGATGATTAAGGAATTGTCGCAATTGTATGGAGTGTTGGGAATGGCTCGCCTCGTAACCCGGCTGGCGTCCGCAAAGGCATTGGGAAAACTTCCGAATAAGGCCGGTGTCATCCGGTATTCGACACTTGCCCAGCTCTGCCGCGCCTACAAAATCCCACATTCGCAAATCGGCAATCCCAACGCGCCGGAATTCGTGGAGTCGGTGCTTAAGTGCGCACCGGACCTCCTGATTTCCGTTGCGTGTCCCTATATCCTCAAGGAACGACTTCTCACGATTGCGCCAAAAGGTGCAATCAACATTCATCATGCACCGCTGCCCAGATATAAAGGCATGATGCCAACTTTCTGGCAGATGTTCCACGGGGAAAAGACGGTGGGGCTTACTATCCACTACATGGTTGCGAAGATTGATGAAGGCGAAACGCTTTTCCAAGATGAACTGGCGATCGAGAAAGGAGAATCACTTGACCATCTGATTCAGCGCTCCAAGCGACACGGGGCACATTGCATGGCCAGAGTTGTGAAACAGATTCGCGAAGGCACAGCCGCACCCAAGGCTTTGGATCATTCCAAAGGGAGCTATTTCACTTTCCCGACAATCGAAGAGATCCGCGAATTTCATCGACGCGGATATCGCGCCATATGACGATTACTTCTCTATGAGAAACATCCGAATCTGAGTAGAAGATAGGGGCACTTGGTGCAGGAGTACCTCAATTGGTTTCGAAGAACTCTTCGATGGGCCTGGATCTATCTCCTATATGGTACAGGGCTTATTGCATGGGCGAGGCGACGAATCCATAGGAAGCACCGCGGTATCATTGTCCTCACTCTGCATAGAGTATTAGATGAAACCGATTATCAGAAGACCAATTCGCCTCAAGGAATGATTATCCGTCGGAGGACCTTCGAAGATCTGCTTAAACATTTACAGAAGAACTACAACATTATTTCTTTGACTGGTGAGCCTCCGTCCTGGGACACGTGCAAAGGGAAGCCACGTTTTGCGGTTACCTTTGACGATGGGTGGAAGGATACGTGCGAAGTTGCTTTGCCCTTGGCGAGAAGGTTTGGGGTACCGGTGACTGTATTTGTTTGTCCAGGCCTTACTGGCCAGTGCAGCCCTTTCTGGCCTGAACAGATCAGGCGCATCGGGCTTGGTGCTTGGCAGGGTCCAGCAACGAAAAAAGAATTCTTGAATCTCTTCGCCGAACTGGGCATCAGCGATATGCCATCCACAGAGGTGTTGGCAGAATCTGAACTCGAGATGCTCGTTAAGCGACTTAAGGAGCTCACTCCGCCAAGACGAGAACGGATCCTTCGGGAAGCTCTCGGACTTGAACACAAATACGGAACAGTTCCAGTGTCCACGCTAATGGACGCAACCATGACATGGGAAGATACAGCCCACATCATCAGTCTGGGATCACAGGTAGGATCTCACACTCAGAATCATCAAATCCTTCTCACTCTAGCCTTGAGTCAGGCCCGACAAGAACTGTGTGACTCCAAACTCGTCATACAGAGAATGTTAGGTCGCGATTGCTCTTTATTTGCATACCCCAATGGAGCTTGGTCCGCGGAGGTTCGCAGGTTAGTTATCGAGGCAGGTTATAACCAGGCGTTCTCGAACGAGACAGGGGTATGGACGTCTACCACGGACTCTTGGGTCATTCCACGCGTGAATATTTGGGAGGGATCAGTCTCTGGGCCCTCGGGGAGATTCTCGCCCGTGATTTTTGAATATGCTACCTTCTGGCGTGGGCTCCGTGCCGAGATTCGTACCCGGATAGAGGAACCGACATCGAAGTTCGAGGGCAAGGACAATGAACCGAACTCTTCTGTATCGTCTTTATGACAAGGTCGAAGGCAAGATTTGTCCGGGACTCAGATATTCCCAGAGCTTTTATGAAGATGCCTTGAAAAAAGCGCTTCGGGAAGACTCAATTTGGCTCGACCTCGGCTGCGGACATCACGTCCTTCCTCTATGGCGAGGAGAACAAGAAAGGGAACTCGTCAATCGGGCTCGGCTTGCCGTTGGCCTCGACTGCGATTGGCGCTCTCTGCTGCAGCACCGTTCGATCCGCAACAGGGTGATGGGAAACATCAGCTTGCTGCCCTTCCGGGAGGGCGCGTTTGATGTGGTAACTGCGAATATGGTTGTGGAGCATCTGGACAGACCGGATGTGCAATACCGAGAAGTTTTTCGAGTTCTCAAGCCGGGCGGCGTTTTCATTTTCCATACGCCCAATGCGTATGGATATACGACAATATTTGCTCGCCTGATTCCCGAACGGCTTAAAGGAGGCCTCATTAAGATCTTGGACGGGCGCCCCCCAGAAGATGTTTTCAAGACACACTATCGCTCCAATACCGAATCACAGATCCGCAAGCTGGCCCATGACACGGGCTTTGAGGTTTCAATCATTCGCTGTGTGGCTTCAACCGCGAAGTTTGCCGTAATCTTGCCTTTCGCCTTTCTGGAATTGTTCTGGATTAGGCTTCTGTTAACGCGTCCGTTTCGGTTGTTGAGAACCAATCTAATTGTGGCCTTGACGAAACCCGCGGCGTGTTAGCCGGGCAAGGGGAAAATGATTAAACGTTGGGTAGGGCGTCTGGGTAAGGCGGCGTCTAACTGAGAGTTCCTTACATCATCACCCTGTCCCAAGGTACATTGTTGTACCTGTTCGTAATCCGCACTCATTGTCAGTAGTACCTCCTCGTTAGACTTTGTTATGATTTGGGGGTTTCTAGGAACTCTTTGGGATCGATCGAGCAGATTCGATCGATGGAGAAATTGATTTGCCCTGCGTGTGGGTCACGCTATCAAAAGCTTCTGAGGACTCACCACCATTGTCAGACTATGAACCACTACAGGTATGAGGCAAGGAGTTCGTCAATGAAAAAGAATTTCAAGGGTTGGCTACCTTTTCTCTTCTGCGTGCTGCTCTTCGGGGTGCCAAGCTCGCTTGCCCAGTTAGCTCCGCCTGCAATCTTTTATGCCGATCTTGATAGTGGGCCGAATACGGGCGGCGAGAATAACAATGGCGCAATTGTGACGATTTACGGGAGTAGATTCGGGGCCACACAAGGAAGCTCGATGGTAACCGTCGGTGGTGGCGGAGTGGCAGCATATAAATTGTGGTCGGATTCCAAGGTTGCTTTTGCCCTTGGCTCGGCCGCCCAGACGGGGAATATCGTGATCAACGTCGGTGGGCAGGCGAGCAATGGGGTCTCCTTCACGGTTCGCGCTGGCAACATTTACTGCGTATCGACATCGGGCAACGACAGCAACTCTGGGGCCTTTCCCAGCTCTTGCTGGGCCGGAATTCGTAAGGCGGTCGCTACTATCGCAGCCGGGGATATCGCGTACATACTGAATGGGGTCAACATAATTGGTCTGGACAATTACAATTCCACACTATGGCTCGGCGACAGCGGTTCAGGCACGGCCGCCAGCCCCAAGGCGCTTGTAGGCTATCCTGGCGCGGCCGTTACTGTCGGATCGCCGACTGATCAGAGTATCGGCATTCGCGGGAGCAATTTTCACTCTCCCAACGATTATTGGGTGATTGCGGGGCTGAGTGTGAGGGGGCACGATTCTGCCTACGACACCGGTGGGGTTAACGGCTGGAAGGTTGTTGCAAACGACATGGCCTGTCCAAATGGAGCTGGGCAGACCGCATGCTTCCATAGCGACACCACAATTAACATGAAGTTTTACGGCAATTACGTCCACGATGTTGGTACGACCGCCGGCTCTATCGACAAGTATTACCATGCAGTGTATTTCACGACGAACAGCAACCATATCGACGTCGGTTGGAATACCATCGTCCCCAATAATGTAAAATCCACCACCAGCGGCGGCTGTCGCGCCTTACAATTCTATTCTACTGGAGGAAACGACCAGTTCGATTTGCATGTTCATGACAATGTGATTCACGATGCCATCTGCGATGGCATCAATTTCGCGACCGTAAACGCGGATTCAGGAACCGTTGAAGCGTATAACAACGTAGTTTACCACGTCGGAACAGGACCCGATCCGGGTGATGGCAGTGCCAACTATTCTTGCATCAATATTGCTAGCTCAGCTTCACGAACGAATGCCGTTCAGATTTATAACAACACATTATACGACTGCGGATCGCGGGGAACTGCCGACTCCGGCGCGGTTGCCCCGTCGGTTAAGACGGTGATGACCAATAACTTGGTCTCCCAGCTGACGGCGGAATCCTTCCTGAACCCGAACGTCGGCGGCGGATCCCTCGGCGGGAGCAATAACTTGTGGTACGGAGCAGGAGCTGCCCCCTCGCAGACAACCGCAAACCTGGCTACGAATCCCTTGTTCGTAAGTCTGGCGGTGCTTGATCTCCACCTCCAAGCCACCAGCCCGGCAATCGATGCAGGCAAAACTCTAGCATTGAGTACCGATATCGGCGGTATAAAGCGTCCCCAGGGAGCCGGTTTTGACATCGGAGCTTATGAGTACTTCTCTGGCGGAAGCACTGTCCAAAGGCCAAACCCTCCGACCAATCTCAGCGTAATAGTCAAGTAAACGGATCGCCCTTGGAAGCTTGGAAGGCGTATCTTACCTTCCGACCGCGGACTCCGAAACAATCGCAGCCAACCAGACCTTGTGAACCAATATCAGGCTGACGTCCAGGTCTTGTACTTCAAGAGGCAACTCGCTCGCGCCATTCCGAACGCTAGATATAGGAGCGTGAGTGGCAGCACGTCACTCCATTTTCCGAGGCCTGCAGACCTCCGGACGGCAATGGCCAAAAGCGGTAGAACGAGCATCGCCGCAAAGAAGCACGGGATTCCCCATCTTGCGCTGACAATTCCCCAGATAGCTCCCGGAATGAGCCCCGCGAGACATCCGAGAGTGTAAACAGAAAAAAGCACCGGACGCAGGTTTTTACGTTTCTTCGGGTCGCGCAAAAAAACGGCGAAGACATGCGTGCCGTGCCAACGCTGTTTTCTGTAGAAGCCAAGTAGAGTGCGAGGTGTCCCGAGGTGCACAACCCGCAACTCGGGATAAGACTTCACCGTCAAGCCTGCAGCAATTACACGCTGGCAGAACTCAAAATCTTCATTAGTCTGGAGTGACTCATCAAATCCCCCTATCTGGAAGAACAGCTCCCGGTGAATCAACAGATCTCCAGACGGTACGTACGATACAACTCCCACTTTGTCAGTCAACCTATCCTGGCACCAAATCCTGCCCACCCAAGTTGCGTCGTCAGGGATCTGGTAGTGAGCGCCGATGATCCCCTCACGGTGATCCTCAAATAACCGGAGCGCATTCGTGAGCCACTCTGGAGCTGCTAGGCAATCAGCATCCAAAAATGCCAAAATTTCTCCTCTCGCCTCTAGGGCTCCACGATTGCGCAAAGCAGAGATGTGCACTCTTTCTAGGTTGATTATTTTCAAGGAGTGGAGTGCCTGGAATAGCCGGACAGCTTCGACTGTTCCATCCGTCGAACCATTGTCTACGACGATGACTTCAAAAGCATCCTTCGGAAACCGATTGCGCGCAAGGGCATCGAGGCATCGTTGGATGACAGCATTCTCATTTAGCGTGGGGATGATCACAGAGATGCGAATTTCCTCCATGGCTCCTACGCTGGCATGGAAACTACCCGATGACATTGTCTTGATTCTCAATTCCTGTGAGCGGCTTCGGAGCTGGGACGACTGTTTTAGAAGGCAGACAAACGATGCAGCGGTAAATGCCCAGATAAGTTTCTGCCATCGTATCTGAGGAGAACAACGTTCTTACGACCTCATGTCCCCTTTGGCCAAACGTGCGGCGTAAATCAGGTCGATCCAACAACAAGGAGATCGCCGATTGCAGTCCAGTAGTGTCTCCAGCCTCGACCACGAGGCCCGTCTGTTGGTCTCTCACTATTTTCAGGATTGCCCCTACTCGAGTTGCGACCACCGGCCTCTTCGCCGCCATCGCCTCCACAACGGTCAGCGGCCTTCCTTCGCGGAGTGAAGGCAATACGAGAACATCGAAGGAGACGTAGATATCGGCAAGATCAGATCGTCGGCCCAAGAATATGACGTCTTTTTCGATGCCCAGGTGTCGGATAAGTTTCTCCAATTTTGATCGGCGTGGCCCCTCTCCTACCAGGATGAACTTTGTCTCAGGAGAAACACTCAGTATTCCTGCAGCCGCATGCAGGAGGTGTTCCAGACCCTTCTCTTGCGCCAGGCGTCCAACGAATCCAACGAGCCGATTGTTTCCCAACCCCAGTTCTTCTCTGAGGACTGGTCGTCCTTCGGAAAAGCGTCCGACATCAATTCCATTGTCCACCACCGTGATTTTTTCATGCGCTACTTTAAACCGGCGAAGGGCAGCCTCGACGTGGCTGGATACCACACAGACATGGTCGAACCATCTCAATATTATGCGATCCGCCAGCGCGTATAGGCGGAGACTGAGCGATTTGCCGGGCCAATTGTGCGCCGTTGCGACGAGACCCACGTCCGTCCCTCTTGCCGCTCCATATCCATAAATGTCGGCCTTATAGCCATGAGTATGGAGAATATTGAACCGTCGCTTGGATATTAGCTTCCGGATCGCCGTCATCGTTTTAAAATCAAGCTTTCCCCTACATTCGATTACTTCCACCTCCAACCCGTGAAGGCGTGCTGTTTCCGCGACTTCCGTGTTTGGGCAGTGTGCATTTTGAAATACGCCGATTACCACTTCACAATTCATCCGTTTCAAAGCGAGCGCCAGTTGAATGACCATATTTTCAGCGCCATAGAAACCGCCGCTGCTGATCAGATGTAGAACCCTGATAGATGTCGTCACGCTTGCGTCCTTTTGCCGGATTCGGAACTTTTGCTTGCATCCTCTTGGCTCTTGCCTTTGCTGGCCAAGATCCGCCAAAGCGATTGATAATTGCTGTCTCCGAGCACCAATTTCGCAGCGTTCTTGGAAAAGTGTCTGGCGCGCAGGAGATACATCGCTGCTCCCTTACCCTCTAGCAGGGAGTGGATTCTCTGCGCACTCATATCACGGGTAACCATCCAGCGTCCCGCAATCTGCAGATCCACCCGTCCTTCGTGTTTCGTCCAGGGATCTGAGGTGAACACTCGTTCATAGCCCGCTTGCCTACAGGCTTCGAGAACCCTTTTGTTACAACGCCCTCCTGGCATCGATATGGCATTCACTCCAGCCCCAAGATGATCCTCCAATTCACGCTTTGAACGCGCAAGTTCAGCTTCTAATTCCTTCGCCGAGCACTGTGTCAATAGCACGTGAGACCACCCGTGCGATTGGACCTCATGCCCACAACGTCTCAGATCTTCTAGCTGCTTCCAGAGCATGTAGCCAGGGCGTTTCTCTGTCCAGCCTGCGGTTATGAAGAAGATGGCTTTTAGTGAAAGATCTTCAAGCACTGGTAAGGCTTGAACGTACTGAGAAATGTGTCCGTCATCAAATGTAATGTGGTGAGATGTTGTCGCGAGGCAGCTTTCGCGTACGAGTTGCTGCAGGCGGCCAGCGTGCTCTCTAAACCGGTTTACCGATATACTATACAGGTACGCCGGCTCTACTTCCGTGATTTCGTGGTAGGCCAAATAGGGTGACATCGCGCATTCTGACCGCCCATTGACAACGTCGCGCTCGATTGCGATGGCTGCTGTCACGAATACAAAACCTCTTTTACCAAGGGCACAAGAGTGGATGAATCTTCTTGGTTATGTGCCATCAGCTGGCTGAAGGATTGGAATTGGTAGCAAGCCAACAAATTCTCGAGTTTGTTCTCCATCTTCTTCAGGTTTGTGTAGTGCCTGAGTCTGGATTTCAACTTCGAGGAAATCCTCGGCTGCTGTGGATCCAGCTCCCATGGATGAAGGTAGACAATCACTCGCTCATGGTATTCTTTTTCAAATTTCCGGAACACCCAGCACGTGTAGGCCAACGGAAATATTCTCAGATACCCACCGCCCGCTCCCGGCAGATTCTGGCCAAGTAGCCGGACTGTTGCGGGAGGATATTCTTTGAGCCTCGTTCCGTTCTGGCAGTGCACTTCGTAAGGGAATCTCTGGGCGCCAGGGATTCCGTAAAGGTCGTGGTGGACGGGATAGATGCTCGAATCGTACGTGAAGCCTTCCTCGGCAAGAATATCCAGTGCCCACAAGCAGTCTTTGGTGACGGACCAACTCGGGGCTCGATAACCCCGTATCTTAACGCCCGCGGCGTCCTCGATGGCGCGAACGGCAGCGCGAGTGTCCTCCCGAAATTCATCAGGGCTTAACGAATATACCGGGCGATGCCAGTAGCTGTGACACGCAAGCTCGTGGCCACGTGCTTGGACTTCCCGCACAAGTTCTGGAAACTTTTCCGCGACCCATCCCACAAAGAAAAATGTTCCCTTCACGTTGTGCCTGTCGAAAAGTTCGAGCGTGCGCTTCGTACTCTCCACTACGCGAGAGGGCCATCCCGGCCAGCTGCTTTTCGCTATGGAATCGGTGAAGGCTTCGACCATGAAATAGTCCTCCACGTCCACACTCATAACGTGGACGGGCCGCGCGCGCGGCTGGGCTCCGCGATCGACAATTGTCTTTTCTCTCGTGTTCATGTGTGATTGGAGCCTGCTCGTCCTAAGGCAGCGCCTTCTCCAGCTCTGGCAAGAAACTCTTGCGAAATTCTTCAATCCTTGCTTGAGCGGCAGCCTCTCCGCCTTTGTCGATCGGGGTCTCGATTCTCACCAAGGATCCGTCCGTTCTGCCTGTGAGCATGGACATCGCCAACATGGCGTATACATAGCGAATGCGTGTCTCAAAAGGGCGCGATCCTGCGTTGTACCACCAGGTTACCAGGCGGCTTGTCCCGGCCTTGTCCGCCACGAGCCGTTTCGCCGGTGTCCGTTGTCCGCGAAACACGCCACTGGAAGATTGGCCCACGGCAGAAATAGTCCAGCCCTGTGCTGGATAGCAAAGTTCTGGGGTGTGTACCTCCTGGATGGTCACCAAATCACCGTAGAATCCGACGTAAACAACCACAGGGGTCTGATTGCCTTTGCCGTAGAATCGCAGCAGGCTTGAATCTGCGGGATCCGTTCCATATACCGGATCGAAGGTGGTGTCTAGTCCCCGCCACTCATTGAACTCATAAGGTACACTACCCCAATCAGGCAGGCGCCTCTGGGCCTCACGCCACTTTCCCGCAGCTCGCACACCGGCGAGCGTGAAAGTGAAAAGCACAATCAAGAGGATTAGGCGTCTTTGCATGTTGCCCATCGTAATAGACTTTGCACACCCAGAAGACCCAGCACGGCAATTAGGAACACGGCGATGCCCCAGGCGGCGTGCAACGATTCACTAGACGCCACACTGCCCCACTTCCTGGCAATCAGCCCGGTTCCTACAATTCGAATCACGTTCGCGCCGATTGCCAAGCAAGGTGCTGCGGCGACCAACATAGTCCTTGCCCAGAATTTGGTGTTCGTGCTCAATCCAAGTACGCACGCAAGCGCCAGCAGCGCAAAAATCGAACGGGAACCGCTGCAGGCCTGTTTTACCTCCAGAACATAATTTGGAAGATGCAAAAGATTACCGTCCAGGTAGACCGGAACGCCTAAAAACCCCAGGATCCCACCGGAAGTGGCGCTTGCGACGGATTGTAGATGCCAGGAAAGTTCGCCAACTACATAAGATGGAAGCGGAACCATTAAAACTAGTAGCGCGATTGGCCCCGCCACTCTCGCCAGGCGTTGTTTGCCGCATATAAATCCAATCGCGCCGATAAGTGTGAGAATGAGAGCAATTCCCGATGCCACCAAAGTTCCGCTGCGGCTCGCTAGCACCTGAAGCCCGCATCCCAGACCGGTAAGGAACAAGCCAGGTATCCAGGACGAGTGCTCCGAAACTAAGATTCCCTTTCTTCTGGCCCAAATCAGATACGCAACAAGTGGAGGGACGAGAATCCCGAACGAGTAATCCTCATTACGGAGCCAAATCTCAAGGATCTGCCTAAAGAACGCTAGGTAGCTCATGGCAGCCAAAGTGGCAAAGAGGCTCCATAAAAACACGGATGTAGAGTATTGGCGAGAGGTCGACACCATGACGTCATCCTATAGAGCAAGACGAGTGCCATATCGGAGCGATAAGCTGTTATTTTTCAGTATGTTAAAGGAACTTGGGATTGCTTAAACAACGATTCGGAGAATAATTTGACCCCCTAATGGGTACCCTATTACCACAAAACCCCAAACAAGAGGCAAGATCGTCCAGCGTCAGAAGGTTTGGATTGTCTGGCTCAGAGGTCATCAATAACCCATTTGTTTTGAGGAGAATAAGAAAGCCGCCTCCCCAGACTGGCGGGGAACCCCAAAAATGGGCGCCTGGAGCGTGAATGAAAATGAGCTACCCGCCTGAAGGGACTCTTATCGCTGGAAGTTTGGTCTACCGACAGAGTTCCGTTCGAGGCTCGGGACCGTCTCGACTACGCGATTGGCATCGTCCTCGCTGGTCGACCCAGAACTTGCGCCAATCATCTCGACTGCTCGACGCGCAATTTTGACCATTTCATTATTGTTAAGTGTAGAATTGATAATCTGCGTTGTGTTGGCCAGGAAGAGTCCCGGCACGGGGGACTCCATGGGCGGCACACGATCCGAATAATGCAAAATGGGGAGTGGTTGGACTAACCTTTCACGAAATACAAAACGTTTCTCAATATCGTCCTCGTTTAAGTCTGGAAACATCCTCTGGAAAGACTTACGGAACAAATCCCACACTATCTCCTCACTGGCCTCAAATAAGGGATCGCCAGGTGCAGTATACTTTGGTAAATATACCAAATGCCTCCCTGCGGTCTCCTCCCGCGAAATGAGGTTCGTCATCTCAATGACCCCAGTGAAGGGTACGTCGTTGTCTGTCAAATTCGTGACATAGTAAGGCGTCAACTTTCGTCTCAAGATTAGCACCACGCAGACCATGCCCAGATACTTCACTTCTTTAAGCCTTTGCCGATAATCTAGAGAGAGTGCCGGCGCAATTTGTTCGACAATATGACTGGGTGCAGTCGCTATTACCCGATCAAAACAAACTGTCCCGCGCGGTGTCCGAACGTCTATTCTTCCATCATGAGTGGCCTCCACCTGTTCTACAGGGGTCTGCGTTTGAATGACCCCACCCATTTTTCCAATTTCGCTCATTAATCGGCCGAAGACGACACGGTAGCCTCCGCGCACATAGCCCATGCGTTCTTTCTGGCTTGCTCCTTTTTCGCGCGTCGAATACAGCCGAAAGATTGTCGCCCAGATGAACGCTGCTGACGCTTCTTCACGACAGGATCCAAGTTTGCATTTGAGCAACGGTTCCCACATTTTTTCATAGTTGCCGCGTCCAAAAATCCGAATCAGCCAGTCTGCGATGGGTATTGCCTCGAGTTTTTTTCCATCCTTGATCCGAGAAGCACGCAATACGCCCAATCCCAACCGGAATTTCTCCCAAAGCGACAAATCCGGAAACCTAAGGAAATCCATAGTCGTCGTCATCGAGTGGAATCCCTTGCCGGTATAAAAGCCCACCTTCGTTTCCGTCCAGCGCATTTCGGACGTAAGTCCCAGATCATCTATCAATTGCAGGAGGGGGAGATCCGAGGTCAGTATGCAGTGGTAGAACTTATCCCAATGGAACGGACCAAAATCGAAATAAGTGGCGAGCCCTCCGACCTGCGCGCGGCCTTCCAACACTGTTACCCGATGACCAGCTCGCAGAAGATAAAATGCTGCTGTGAGCCCAGTGATTCCACCACCAAGTATCCCTACATGCCGCGAGCGGGGTGCTTTCGACAATTCAGGCATGGGCCCGCCTTTTATTTTGCTGCAATCAGAATCACGCCGAAGCAAATCACAAAAATAGCAGCCCATCTCTTCCAAGAAATGAACTCACCCAGCAGGAGTCTTGAAAGAAGTGCCACGAGCACAAAACTCGTGCTCAACAACGGGAAGGCATATGAAATGTCGAGTCTCGAGAGCGCCAGAAGCCACAAGGCTGTCGCCGCAACGAAGGACAAACCCCAAGCCCAGACCCAGACATTCTTCAGCAGCGACAGCCACCAGCCTGCGGGCGCCCCGCCCGCATCATTAGAATGCCCAACACCTTTTTTCAACAGTACTTGCGCCAGACCATTGAGGAAAATGCTTGTCCACAAAGCGATGGAAGCTGTCATCGAGATCCTTTCCGCCCCGCGCTTTGCATGAATGCCACCCCTATGATTACCACTGCCACTCCAACCCATCTTTTTAGAGGGATTACTTCTGCGAAAAGAAATTTGCCGCCCAAAGTCACCAAAACGTAGTTTAGAGCAGTAATCGGGAAGACGTAACTGATGTCTCGTTTGGACACCGCAAAAACCCACAGTGCAGTTCCAAATCCATAAATAGTCAGACCCAGTAGAACCAAAGGCTGACTGAAATACAAGCCCAGTCGTTCGACAATCGATGTATGTATCGCCGCAGCGCTTCCCGCTCCATTCAGACCGGCCTTGATCATTAGATGGCCCACGGCGGCCAATAAAACCGATCCGAGTACGGAAAGATCAGCGATCTGAAATGCTCGTGTCTTGATCAGAACATGTCCCACATCAGTCGAACTCGCGGATTCCGAATTCACAGACACCCCGGCATTCATCGTGTCGCCGTCGATAAGGCATGCTCTGCTGCGCGAATTGCTTTCTGCCATTCAATAGTAGTCTTGAGCCCCTCTTCCAAATCCACGCGCGCCCGGAATCCCAGCTTTCCTTGAGCATTCGTTACATCAGGCACGCGTCGCCGTACGTCTTCATACTTCCGGCCCTTGCTGATTTCATTGTAGGGCGTGAATTCCAGTTTCAAGGAGCGAGTCGTCCCGGACAGGCGATGGATCAGTTTCGCCAAATCAACAATCGTGATTTCTCTTGTGTTTCCGATGTTGAATATTTCGCCGCTGACATCGTCCTTCTCGATTGCCGCCACGAAGCCGCTCACGGTATCGGATACGTAGGTGAAGCTTCGCGTTTGGAGTCCGTCTCCGTGAATCGGAATTGGCTCTCCATTAA
>Ga0137396_10000159_pt1 | contig 27681 bp, 25 predicted proteins | sample czc16metaG_FD_108284 | JGI IMG/M metagenome (GOLD analysis project Ga0137396, IMG submission 108284) | Vadose zone soil microbial communities from Angelo Coast Range Reserve, California, USA - czcobulk3.16 metaG | ecosystem: Environmental > Terrestrial > Soil > Vadose zone | place: USA...
GCAGCGTGAGTCGATGGGGGAGTCAACTGACTCTCCCCCTGCTTCCGTTAGGTCAGGGGAGCCAGTGAGGGATATCCCACCACCTTTCCGGACGCTGCACTTACGAGTACCGAGCACTCCCGCCGAGGCAGCTCCTGCTGCCAACGCATCCTCGCTGGCGGCCCTCGTTTCTCGCCGGCCGGCCGAGCCAGCTCGACCTTCGGAGCCCGAAATCGCGCCGGCCCCTGCGAGCCACGATGTGCCAGACCGGATTCCCGGGTCCGCGCTACCCAGCACGCCGCCAACGATGCGGGGGCAGTCCTCAGCAGGGTTGCCTCCCAAGCCGGCGGATGCAGTCGCTGCTGGCGAGGCGGGCATCGACCCCAGACCGCCGGTTGGCCGCACGCCGCCACCGGACGCCAGGGCTGATCCCCTTCAGACTCCGGCAGTGCCATCAACTCCCAAGCGAACTATCCCGTTAACGGATGCGTGCATCGCGCACGGCGGGCGCGTGCTCGCGCGTTTCGTAGGTCCAATTGCCATCGTTCTCAGTCGCAGGGCCGCACAGGATGCGCACGATGAGCGCGGTTATTTCGAGCTCCTGGCCGCGCACCTGTCGGACCCTGAGGAACGCACCCAGTTCTTCCGCGACATCCGTCGGCGGCCCTCATAAGTGGGGCGCTGCATCAACCGCGGCCTCACCGCGCAACAGGGCGTTGCCGTTGGTGCGCGTGTTGTCGCGGCCCGTAGGGCGGTCTTCTTCCAGTTCACGTCGCAGAACCTCGTCGTCTTGCGTGCGCGCGGCCAGCGACTCGAGACGCAATAAGAGCTGCTCGCTACCCACACCTGCCTTGGAGGGTGCCAAGGGGCAGAGGAGGCCGGCAAGGCGCAGGCTGCGAAGTAGCGATGGCAACCTGGTGGCCAGTACAAGTTAAGTCATGCAAGCAGCACTGAGGGCGGACCCGAGCGGTCCGCCCTCACGCGCTGCCTGTCTTGCTAGAGGCCAATTCCTCAGCCTCTCAGGCACACAGGGATGGGATCTAAAGCCGAGCGGGGCGAGGACAGGGACTCGTTCCAGCAAGTGGGCGCGGTATTGCGGGCCTGCAGGCGAGCAGTATGCACCTGGGCATTAGCGGCCATCACCGCCGCGAAGTGAAATGGGTCGCGCTCTGCTGAGGCGGTGGAGCTCACGAACGCCCAGGCACTGCCTGCGGCAATCAACGTGGCGCACACGGCCGCGGTGAAACGGCTGAATCCGACAGAAAGAGTATTCATGACATTGACCCCTAGCGTTGAGTGTGGTGGTGAATCACGTCGAGCTCACATCGGTCGCTCTACAGTGAGACGCGAGGAACCGGGGCTTTTTGGATCAATGATCAGTTTGAGTAAGCCATTAGCGAGCTCTCGGGCGAGGCCCATTTGGCGGCTAGCTGCCGCGCCGAGGCACAATTGCCCCAGCGAAGTGAACGGGTGCCCACGATCGGCCTGTGACCGGATGACTTTATGGAATAACTTAGACCGCCATCAGACGACGAGAAGAGCGCAGCGGAAAAAGCGTCGTAACATGCTGATTTTACTTGCTCACCGGGTCCGCCGCCGGTTCGAGACAATCGACTATCTGGCGTCGTTTGCGATAGAGGTAAGCTGCCCCATCGATCGGCGCAGTCCCGCCCTAGAACCGACAGCGCCTCTGGCAGGGGTTGAGCAGGCGGTCGAGCGGCCGTGCGCAGGTATCGCGTCTCGGTCTTATAGGTGTGGCGACCGTATCGCCGGCCACGCGTTGACTGACGCACGAGGCCCCGAGATCGGCGAAGAAGCGATTAAAAAGAGTACTGCAGTACACCATACACTGTGAGTCCTGTCTGCGGCGTGTAATTAAGACGCAGCGCGGCTCCCAGCCTGTCGGAGCCTCTTCCATAGTCCATGAGCTGCTTGCCTGCCTTGATTCCCTGGCCGATGGCGCTGGCGTCGTCGCTATGCAGTTTGTAGTAGGCAAGCGGGTTGTTGAGCGCTGAGGGAGCATCCCGCGCCATCCTCAGCAAGCCGCCATTGGCCGCACTAAACGCGGTTTGCAGCTCGTCAGGAAAAGGGATGATTTCCCGGCCATAGGTGATGCCGACTCCAACAGTGTGTCGCGTTACGTTGGCGGAGGCGTCGAAGTCGAATCCCTTGAAGTACAAACCCAGGTCGACGTTGGTTTCACGGCTCGTGGGATTGAAGCCGACCTTCAGGGTATAGGCGCGCACGCTCAGAGCGGCTTCAGCGGCGCCGCCATACTTGTACGCAAGGTTGGTGCGAAAGGCCCCGGCACTGTAGGCCAGATTGACTTTGCTGGTGTCGGCATCCAGTGCCAGCACCCACAGCTTCACCTGCAGATCTAACGGTAGCAGCGTGTACTTGATGTCGAACTTGTCGCCCATCGGCGTGGCACCTCTCGAGCAGCCGCTGGGACCACCCGTTCTCACGCGATTACTGACATTGTGGTTTCTGGACAATAGAAGACGCGCCAGATGAGTAAGGAGTGGCTCACTTACGCGCCGTGCGTCTCTTGCATGCGAATGATGTAGTTAGTCCACGCATAGAAGCCGGACGGCATCTGGATGCCCAGGGACGTAAATCACCCTATCTCGTCACAGTCCCCGACCAGGAGCTATTCGGTTTCGCCGGCCTGTTGGACAGGGCGTTAAGGAGGACGGCACAGTGGTAGAGCTGAGTGCATATCACGATGCCCGCGAAGGCGCTGATGGTCGATATTCACGACACCGGAAATAATCCCCATCGCATGCCTGCGATTTTGCGCCTGGAGGACCACGAGGCGTGGCTTAAGGGCACTAAAGAAGAAGCGCGGGCCCCGTACTGACTCAGCTTCCATCCGAGCTCATGGTCGCGCGCAGAGTGAGTACGCGCGTTAACTCAGTCCGGAACAATTCACCAGACTTGATCGAACCGATTGCAGCCTAATCGGAGGTCAAGGTACACCCCTCTGGTCTCCGTCCAACCGAGCTGCTGCGATTTCCGCGTGCGTGTCAGGGAATTCCTTGGGGAACGGACTTCCGACGCGGCGTAATTGCCGCCCGCGATGAAACCTGGTGACCCTCGGATGCAGCTTGGAACGCTGCCGAGTGGCCATTAAACTGCGCCCGCGGGGTTATAAGGATCCAGACTACGGACCATGGGGTGAAACGCATTGGTTCCCACCGCGGGAGATGAGAATGGGATCGCTAACTCTAAGTTCGAGTGGATTACGTGAGATCGGCGAGAGGGAGGGCGTAGTCGACGGCTTTTACAACGACAGCAAAGGCTTATGCACTTTCGGGATAGGCCACCTTGTTCACAGCGCAGATAAGAAGTGGGGTTGCTTCCTGCTGGCAGCTGCCAAGTCAAACGATACGTGGAAGAATAATGTGCTTACTGACGTTAAGACGGGAGCTAAGTATCTTCCCCGCTCGGCAGTCGGATGGGCGGACTGGAGCGCCCTGAAGGGCAAGGCGATTGAACTTGGCATGAGTCAGATCGCGCAGGCTAAATTTGGCAAGGACACCAACAAGCTGGCTGACGCCGAAAAAGCCGGTGTGAAGGCGATTGCCGAGCAGGCCGTGGGAGTTGAGACCACCTTCATTGCCAAGGTTCCTCTTGATTTGTTTAGGCTGAAAATCAAGGAGTACGAATCCTCCGTTAATAAGACCATCACCGTTTCGCTCGTGCAGGGCGAATTTGATGCGCTTGTGAGTTTCGCTTACAACGTCGGTACGGACGGGTTCGAAGGCTCGACCGTCGCACGCAAGATCAACGAGAACAAATACCGTGCCGGTGACAAGATTCCGGACAGGGAGACTGCGATCAAGGCTATTGAAGATGCGTTTCTGATGTGGAACAAGCCGCCGGAGATTATTGGTCGACGAAAGAGGGAGGCCGAGAGCTTTCTGAAGCCGGCCAGAGACGAGGTAAAGATGCTGCGGCTAAAAACACCACCCTCGAAGAAACCATGAGCATGATGAAATTCTCGGTTTGGCACAGCCCGCGCAGGCTCGCCGCTATTTTCATTCTATCGTGTGGCATCGCGCAGGCGGCCACTTCGGCTGAGAAGCCGAATGAGCCTGTGAATACCGGGTCGCCTCGTCGGTGTGCCGATGCTCAGAGTCAACTTGCGTTGAATTTTTGCTTTGCCGAACTGGCCAACAAGGCAGAAAAACGGGAAGCGAACGAGCATTTGAAGTTGAAGGACGAACTCAGCAGGAAATCCACTCCGGATATGGTGAAAGCATTTGAGTTAGCAGAGACCAAGTGGCGCGATTACAGGGATGCGGAATGCAGCGCAGCTGAAAGCCTTTACGCCGGAGGTTCTATAGCTCCGATGGTGAACTCGGATTGCCGTATCAGGCTTGCGGATCAGCGAACGTTGGAGTTGCAAAGAGCGTTCGCCTCGGAGGAAGACGAAGGCCGGAGTTCAAAATAGGGTCTGCTTGGAGCATCCGCAGGGAATATTCACGGCTACCGTAGGGCAGTCCGTTTGCCATTGGGGAGCTAACAGCTTCGTAGTGGCCGACTCAATTCATACAGAGATACGCCTGTTCAAGCGCAACACTCTCGAATTCAGACTGCATAACGCCGACCCGGATAATCTCCTCGACGACACCCATCACAATCCAAACCTGATAGCGCGCGTCACCTCGATGTTGCAGGCGCTGCGAAAAGAGCAGCAGGCCGCAGCGTCGGGCTCATCCGCGCGGGACGTGCGTGTTTTGGAGTGTTTTCGGAGCATCGCTCGCCAGGACGCGCTTTACGCCAAGGGTCGTACGGCCCCTGGAGAACCCTGCAAGCACCCGGGAGAGGCAACGCGGCGCCCGGTCGCTGGCCGTGACATCGGCGCTGGCCGCGGGCGGCACTGGAGCACCGCACGGTGACGAGTTGGCTTGCGCCAAGCGAGCCGCACTTGAGTGCGACGCCCTCGCTGCCGACAAGCACAGCCGCACCGTCAAGCTGATCGAAGTCGATTTGGACTCTGACTCCCCACGCTGGGAGCGTGTCGCGGCGGGCAGCGACCAGGAAGTGGGTGCTTCATTGACGGTTCGACTGAAGAATGAGCGAGTCCGCGTGGCGGAGTCGCATCGCCCTGCGCCGTCGGGTGACTGGGAATTGGACGTGAAGTACTGCTTTCGGGAAGACGGCAAGCTGGCTGCGCTCCAGTCGGAGCTGAGGACGTTCCAGGGGGACGTCGTCGTGCGGCACTCCCGCTATTTTGGCTTGAGCGGTGAAACGATCCAGGACACTCGGGCAGTCCTCGACCTAACCAGTGGCAAGCCGGTGCGCGAGGGAAATCGTAGCTTCATGGATCGCAAGTTTCGCGTGTATCAGACCGCGGACGAAGTCATCGCCGAGGTAGGTCACGACCGCGTGTACCCGTGATTGATTGCCAGGGGACCGTTGTTGATCTTCAGCGAAGCCCGTAACGTCACCCCTCTCTCGGGGCGCAGTGCCTCGGCCTTTATCATCTGAGTGTCTTGGAAGAAACGAGGCGCCGCGGGTAGACAGGGCGAAATCGAACCAGCGACGCGTCAGTTTTCAGAATAGTTTTGCGAGCGCCAGCGTCCCTCATAGCTGATCGGCGGGATCCGCGCCCTGACCCCGCGAGAGCACGCGGTTGTGGGCGCCGGAGTCGCGCACGGCTGGCAGCGCCTCCTCCAGTTCGCGCCGCAGTTCCTCGTCGTCACGACTCGAGGCTCGTGCCTCGAGTCGCCGCAGCAGCGGCTCGATATTCGATTCGGTCCCCGTGGCAGCCGCCGCGCCGCCGCGTGACTGGAGCTCCTCGAGGAGAAGGTGCGCCGTGCGGTGTGCCGCAGCCAATCGCTGTGCCGCCTCCTCCGCCGCCATGCGCTCTTGCCGCCCGATGAACACAGCACCGATCGCAACGGCCAGTATTGCCCCGGCCGAGGCGGCGCTGGCCAGACGATGGCGCCGAATGAACTTCCGCGCGCGATCACCGGGAGAGTTGCCGCGCGCGATCACCGGTCGGTGGTTGAGGTAACGCCGCAGGTCCGTGGCGAGCAGGTCGACCGATGAGTAGCGCTTCGCCGGGTCCTTCTGCAGCGCCCGCATGGTGATGCTGTCCAGATCGCCGCGCAGCTGTGCCCGCCAGCTTCGCTCGCTGCTGCCGCACTTCAACGGAACCCGGGCCTCGCTCGGGACGTTCGGCAAGAGCTCGCAGATCTCGCGCGCGACGGCGGTGACCGACGGCCCGTCCGCCGAGCGGTACGGACTGGCACCGGTCAGAATGTGGTAGAGGAGTACCCCGAGCGAATAGACATCGCTCGCCGTGGTGATCGGTTCGCCGCGCACCTGCTCGGGACTTGCGAAACTCAGGGTCAGGGCGCGCAGCAGCGTGACGGTGGGCTGGTTGGCGCCGTCCGGTGCCAGCGAGTCGAGGACCTTGGCGACGCCGAAGTCGAGCAGTTTGACCGTCTGATCTCCCGTAATGAGTATGTTGCTCGGCTTGAGGTCACGGTGTACCACCAGGTGCCGGTGCGCAAAGCTCACCGCATCGCACACCGACAGAAACAGACGCAGCCGGTCTGCGATCGACAGCTCCTTCGCAGCGCAATATTGATCGATGGGCTCGCCCTCGATGAGCTCCATCACGAGGTACGGCACATCCTCGCCGGTCGTGCCGCCATCGAGCAACCGTGCAATGCCTGGATGCACGAGCCTCGCCAGGATCTGCCGCTCGGCGAGGAAGCGCCGCAGCACGGACTGTGACTCGTAGCCTGCGCGCACCAGTTTGATAGCCACTTCTGACTGGTACTGCCCGTCGGCGCGGCGCGCGCGAAACACCTGGCCCATGCCGCCGCGGCCGAGCTCCTCGATCAGCGTGTACGCGCCCACGCGTTGACCGATCCACTTCTCGCTGAGCTCTCGCTGGAAGAGTCCCGCCGCCTCGGTCACGGCCGAGTCTTCGAGGAACCCCTCGGCGTCTTGGTGAGAGGCCAGCAGGGAATCCACCTCGCTCCTAAGGGGCGCATTGGCCGCGCAGGCTCGCTGCAGGTAGGCCGCCCGCTCGAGCTCCCCGAGTTCGACCGCAGCGCTGAAGATCTCCTTCACCCGCTGCCAATCGGGCGATGTCATGGCGGCGTTTCCGACATGATCTCACGCCGCAGCCAGGCCCGCGCCAGCGCCCACTCGCGTTTCACGGTCGCAGTTGAAACACCAATCACCTCCGCCGTTTCCTCGATCGACAGTCCGCCGAAGAAACGCAGCTCGACGATCCGGCCCTGTTTCGGATCGAGCGCCTCGAGTCGCCGTAGCGCCGAGTCGATGGCGGTCAGATCAACCGCAGGGTTAGCGGCGAGTTCAAGCGCTTCAACCTGGATGCCTCCCTCGTCCGCGGTCATCACGACGCTGGTTTGGTTGAGGCTCACGGGCGTGACACCTCCCCCGCGCTTGGCTCGCCGCCGCGCGCGCGCGTGGTCGATCAGGATCCTGCGCATCAGCTGCGAGGCGAGCCCGATGAACTGCGCGCGACTCTGCCACGACACATCCTTCTGATTGATCAGTCTCAGGTAAGCTTCATGGACCAGCGCGGTACGCTGTAGCGTGTGGTGGGGACGTTCGCCGCGCAGGTGGCGCTCCGCCAGGCGGCGCAGCTCGCCGTACACCAACGGCATCAGCTCGTTGAGGGCGCGCTGGTCCCCGGAGGCCCAGTTGACGAGGAGCTGAGTAACCCGGCCATCAGGCGGTTTGTTCATGTCGCGAAGCCAGCTTTGTACAAGCCATTCGCATCCTGATCACGCGCAAGTATGCCACCGACGGGTGTAGCGTGGGCTGCGCCGATGTACGCACCTGCAATCAGTTCATTGCGGCGCACCGTTGCGTAAGGGTAAACACTACCGACGGCCTCTGTTGCGATGCAGCATCTTCCCCCGTCCGTCAAGAACACGCTGCACAGGATCGACCGGCAGGGGCAAACACCCCGGTAACCAAACTGCCCAGTAACCCAACTGGTTTCTGGGCGATATTTGATTTAGTGTCCATTGGTCGGGCGGGTCCGAAGCTGTCGTGGCGCGGATTCAAGGAGTGCATCGGTTAGAACGGCCGGTATCGTGAGGGACGCCCGCCGAAAGAACTAAAGAAATGTCCGATACGTCGGTGCCAGAGCCAGAAGTGCCAGAGCCAGAACAAGCCGACGAGGGACTGGGAGCATGACGGGGTCATCGTTGTTTGAAGGTCTCTTGAGACCGCTGTCGGAGTCCGCTCCGTGCGGTCAGAGTCTTGAGGACACCCCGACGCTCGCGGCGTTCGACGCCTACCGGCTATTTGGTCAGCAGACCGTGATCGGCACACGGCGTCCCGGTCAGAAAGAGGACGAGCCGACGCCGCCGCCGGACTGGGGCGACATGCTCGAGAAGTCGACCGCAGCGCTCGCCATGAGCAAGGACCTGCGTGTGCTGGCGTATTTTGCGGCAGCGCACCTATGGACCGACGGCCCCGTGCCATTTTGCGAAACGCTGCGGGTCGTCGCCGGCTGGCTCGACACCTGGTTCGATTCGGTCTACCCGCACGTCGACGAAGATATCTTTTTCCGCACCAACGCCCTGAACAACTTCAGCGACCGCCTCGCCATCGTCGATGCACTGCGGCGCGCACCACTGGTGTCGACCCGCTCCACCGGCCCGATCTCGTTGCGCCGCATCGAGCTCGCCAGCGGCATCATCCCGGTCACCACACAGGACGGAACGCCACCGAAGGAGGGCGAAATCAACGCCGCCTTCGGCGCAGCCCCCCTTGCTGACCTGCGCGCGCAGCTTGCCGCATTCAAGGGCGCGCTCGATTCGCTGGTGAAGATCGAAGCGAAAATGCTGGCCGCGGGGGGCATCGAAGCCACGCCTAACTTTGATGGCCGGAGCGACAAGGAAAAGCTGGTGAGCCTGCGCCACCAGCTCAAGCGCATCCACGAGGTGCTGCGCGGGCAGCTTGCCGCCCGACCAGATGCAGCACCGGGGCCGGGCGAGGGCGAACCCGCCGCACAGGGTGCGGCCGCGTCCGGGACGGTCGGCGCGATCCGCTCACGCCAGGACGCGATCCGCGCGCTCGATGCCGTGACGACATTTTTCGAGAACACCGAGCCATCGAGCCCGGTGCCAATGTTCGTCGAGCGGGCCAAGCGGCTGATCGCCAAGAATTTTCTCGACGTGGTGCAGGACATCGTGCCCGACGCGCTCAATGCCGCGAAGGCAGCAGGTGGCATCCGGGAGAAGCAGTAGCCTATTGCTCGCGGGCGGTACAACCCGCATCGCGACTCAACGACAGCGGATAGGAGGTGTGACGTGGCCAAAGAAAGTAGTCAGAAATTCATCGCGAGAAACCGCGCACCGCGCGTGCAGATCGAGTACGACCTGGAGACCTACGGGTCGCAGAAGAAGATCCAGCTGCCCTTCGTCATGGGCGTGCTGTCGGATCTGTCGGGCAAGCCGGCCGATCCCTTAGCGCCGGTCGCGGACCGCAAGTTTCTCGAGATCGATGTCGACAATTTCGACAGTCGCCTGAAGGCCATGAAGCCGCGGGTCGCGTTCCAGGTGCCGAACACCCTGACCGGCGAGGGCACCATGAGCGTTGAGCTGACCTTCGACAGCCTCGATGACTTCTCGCCGACCGCCGTGGCCCGCAGGGTTGACTCGCTCAACAAGCTGCTTGAGGCGCGTCAGCACCTGTCGAACCTGATCACCTACATGGACGGCAAGAGCGGCGCGGAGGACTTGGTGGGCAAGCTCCTCAAGGATCCGGCGCTGCTGCAGTCGCTCTCGGCCAGCAAGAAACCCGAAGGCGAAGCCAAGTCATAACCTATGCGCCACTCAGCGGAGTACTAAGCCATGGCCGAGCCCAAATCCAAACAAGCCGAGCAAGCGACCGCCGTTGCTGAAGGCGGCGACCTCGATGCGTTGTTGCAGAAGGAATTCCGTCCCAAGACGGACGAGGCGAAGGAGGCGGTCGAAAAAGCGGTCCGCACCCTGGCCGAGCAGGCGCTGGCGCAGACCCAGCTGATTGGTGCTGACGTCGTTCAGTCGATCACGGCGATGATCGCCGAGATCGACAAGAAGCTCAGCGAGCAGGTCAATCAGATCCTGCACCACGCGGACTTTCAGAAGCTCGAGGGCGCCTGGCGCGGGCTGCACTACCTGGTCAACAACACCGAGACGGACGAGATGCTGAAGATCCGCGTGCTGAACATCAGCAAGGTGGAGCTCGGTAAGACCCTCAAGCGCTACAAGGGTACCGCCTGGGATCAGAGCCCGATTTTCAAGCGCGTCTACGAGCAGGAATACGGACAGTTCGGCGGTGAGCCCTTTGGCTGCATGGTCGGCGACTATTTCTTCGATCACACCCCGCCCGACGTCGAACTGCTGGGCGAGATGGGCAAGGTCGCGGCGGCCGCGCACTGCCCGTTCATCGCCGGTGCCGGCCCGACCGTCATGCAGATGGGCACCTGGCAGGAGCTCGCCGACCCGCGCGATCTGACCAAGATCTTCACGACGCCCGAATACGCGGCGTGGCGCTCGCTGCGCGAGTCCGAGGACTCCCGCTACATCGGGCTTGCCATGCCGCGCTTCCTGTCGCGCCTCCCCTACGGCGCCAAGAGCAGCCCGGTGCCGGAATTTGACTTCGAGGAAGAGACCGCCGGCGCCGACCACAGCAAATTCACCTGGGCCAACTCAGCCTACGCGATGGCGACCAACATCACCCGCTCATTCAAGATGTACGGCTGGTGCTCGCGCATTCGCGGCATCGAGTCCGGGGGCTCGCTCGAGGGCCTGCCGGTGCACACCTTCCCGACCGACGACGGCGGCGTCGACATGAAGTGTCCGACCGAGATCGCAATCAGCGACCGCCGCGAGGCCGAGCTGGCGAAAAACGGCTTCATGCCACTCATCCACAAGAAGAACTCGGACTTCGCCGCATTCATCGGCGCGCAGTCCCTGCAGAAGCCGGCCGAGTTCGATAATCCGGATGCGACCGCCAACGCCAACCTCAGTGCGCGCCTGCCGTATCTGTTCGCGGCGTGCCGCTTTGCGCACTACCTGAAGTGCATCGTGCGCGACAAGATCGGCTCGTTCAAAGAGCGTGACGAAATGCAGCGCTGGCTCAATACCTGGATCATGAACTACGTCGACGGTGACCCGGTCAACTCATCCGAGGCCACCAAGGCGAAGCGCCCGCTGTCCGCCGCTATGGTGACGGTCGAGGAGGTCGAGGGAAATCCCGGCTACTACACGTCGAACTTCTTCCTCAGGCCGCACTACCAGCTGGAAGGCCTGACGGTATCGCTGCGCCTGGTCTCTAAGCTCCCGAAGGAATGATCGGCCAGGCGGCGGAGGTAGGCAAAAAAGGGGGCTCAGTCTGAGCTGACTAGGAGCGGTTTGTCGCGTTACCTACTGTAAGACATGAGACTCGGCATCGTCGGCGGGCGGTTCGGACGCCCGACAGGTGCCTCAACCCAAAAACGAGGAGATTACCGTGGCTGTTGCCGATATTTTTCTGACCCTCAAGGGCCCCGACGTCAAGGGCGAGTCGCTGGACAAGGTTCACAAGGACATGATCGAGGTCCTGTCCTTCAGCTGGGGCGAGTCGAACCTCGGCACCGCGAGCGTCGGTGGTGGCGCGGGCGCGGGCGCCGTGGCTAAGCAGGATCTGACGATTACCAAGCACGTCGACAAGTCCTCCAACGTGCTGGCCCAGGGCTGCGCGGCGGGCGTGCACTACACCTCGGCGACGCTGTATGTGCGCAAGTCCGGCGGCGATCCCCTGGACTACCTGCAGTTTGATCTCAGTGGCGTGGTGTTCCTGTCGGGCTACCAGGTCTCCGGTACCAGTGGCGACGGCATCATCCCGGTAGAGACCATCAGCCTGAACTTCCAGAAGCTGATGGTCACCTACAACCAGCAGGCCATCACCGGCGGCGGCGCCGGCGCAGCGGCTCTGGGTTACGACTTCGGCCAGAAGGTGAAGATGTAGGACCGACGGGCACGCACCCCTGCCCGCGCGCTGCAGGCCGCGGGCAGGAGTGCTCGCCAAGCGGTCGGGTTTGAGTGGCGCGCGCCGCCACCGCCGGCAGCCTTCCTTGCCGTCAACGCGTGCCCGGCGGTTCGTGGCTGCCGCAGCGGCAGCCGCTGTCTCGAGGGTAGATCATGGCAATCGCGGCAATGTATCTGAAGATCAAGGGCATCACCGGCGAATCGCTCGAGGCCGGGCACGTCGGCGAGATCGATGTGGTGTCGTGGGACTGGGGCATGAAGTCCGGCAGCCACCTGTCCGACGGCTCGCCGGGCAGTGCCGCGTCGTTCCGCGAGATCAACGTCGTCAAGATGGTCGACCGCGCGACTCCGGCACTGTTCCAGTACCTGGATTCGCACAAGGTGGTCAGCAACGCCACGCTGACGGTCAGCAAGTCAAGCGGCGGCACGCCGCTTGAGTACCTGGTCATCGACATGACCCGGGTTCGCATCATTACGGTCCAGGTGACCACGCAGGGCGCCGATCTCATGGAGCACGTGTCGCTGAGTTGCGAAACGATCACGCTCAATTACACACCGCAATCCTCCTCCGGCAATCTGGCGAGTGGCCCGATTTCCTTTACCGCTATCCATCCAGCCAGCCCCCCGTGAGGGATCGCCGGCAAGGAGTTCTGCCATGACTCAGGACCGGGCTCGAGAACTGCTGCGTGCAGGCGACCTGACGGGAACGCTTGCCGCCCTGCAAGAGCAGGTGCGGGGCGATCCATCCAATGCCGAAAAGCGCGTGTTCCTCTTCCAGCTGCTGTCGGTGCTCGGCCAGTGGGAGCGCGCCGCGACGCAGCTCGAGGTCGCCGCCGAGTTGGATGCCAAGACGCTCGCCATGGCGCAGATGTATCGCGAGGCTCTCAAGTGCGAGGCGCTGCGCGTCGATGTGTTCGCCGGGCGCAAGTCGCCGCTCATCTTCGGCCAACCGGAGGAGTGGCTGGCGCTGCTGATCGAAGCGCTGCTGGTGCAGGGAACCCAGCGTGCCGGCCAGGCGGATGCGCTGCGCGCGCGCGCGCTCGAAATCGCGCCGGCGAGCAGCGGCACCATCAACGGCGAGCGCTTCGAGTGGCTGGCTGATGCGGACTCGCGCCTCGGCCCGGTGTGCGAGGGCATCATCAACGGCCGCTACTACTGGGTGCCGTTCGCGCGCCTGGCGCGCCTCGATATCGAGGAGCCGACCGACCTGCGCGATGTTGCCTGGACGCCGGTGCACTTCCAGTTCACTAACGGCGGCGAAGCGGTCGGCATCATCCCCAGCCGCTACCCGGGATCGGAGAGCTCGGAAGATGCCACGCTGTGCCTGGCCCGCAAGACCACCTGGCTGCAGGTTCGCCCCGAGGTCTACGAAGGGCTCGGGCAGCGCCTGCTGGCCACCGATGCGAGCGAGTACCCGCTCTTCGATGTGCGCTCGATCGTGTTCGACGAAGCCCCCGCCGCGGCGGAGTCGGCCGATGGCTGAGCTGCTGCTGCAGGAGCGGCTGCAGCCGGCGCTGCTCGACCGGCTGACGGACGAAGAGCCGCTCAAGACCCAGGAGCCGCGCGAGCAGCGCGTGGTCTCGAAGTCGCGGCTGCGCCAGGCGGTGCTGCGCGACCTGGCGTGGCTCCTGAACGCCAATCGCCTGGAGCGCGCCAGCGAGTTCAGATCCGCGCCCCTGGCCCGCGGCTCCGTCATCAATTTCGGGCTGCCGGCCTTTTCGGGCCGGGCGGCCTCCGCCCTGGAGCCGGTCGACCTGGAACGGGCGATTGCCGCCGCGGTGCGCGATTTTGAGCCGCGCATCCTGCCGAGCACACTCGAGGTGAAGGCAATCATCAGCGACAACCAGCACGAGCGGCACAACATCATCGGCGCCGAGATTCACGGTCACCTGTGGTCGCAGCCGGTGCCGCTCGAGCTGCTGGTGCGCACCGAGATCGACCTCGAGACGGGCGAAGTCGACATTGCGGACCTCGGCGTGGCGCGGGTGGCCTGACATGGATCCACGGCTCCTGCACTACTACAACCAGGAGCTGCAGTACCTGCGCGAGCTGGGCGGCGAGTTTGCCGAGGAATTTCCGAAGATCGCTGCACGCCTCGGCATGTCTGGCATAGAGGTCGCGGACCCGTACGTCGAACGGCTGCTCGAAGGGGTCGGCTTCCTTGCGGCGCGGGTGCAGCTGAAACTCGACGCCGAGCTGCCGCGGTTCACGCAGTCGCTGATCGAGATCGTCTATCCGCACTATCTCGCGCCGACGCCATCGATGCTGGTGGCGCAGCTGAAGCCGGAGCTGAGTGACTCGAATCTGTCGACCGGCGTCACGGTGCCGCGCGGCACCTCGCTCCAAGGGCTGCTCGGCAAAGATGACCTGACGGCCTGCGAATTCAGACCCGCCCAGGACGTCACGCTGTGGCCGCTAGAGCTCGTCGCAGCGAACTATTTTTCGTATGCGCCCGACCTGCCGCTCAATTCGCTGGCGCTGGGCCCGCGCGTCAAAGGCGGCGTGCGTCTGCGTCTCAGGACCACAGCCGGACTCAAGTTCAGCGACTTGACGCTCGATCGGCTGTGCATCTATCTGGGCGGGCGGGAAGACGTCGCGAACTCTCTCTACGAGCTGACATTCGGCGCCGGTCTCGGTGCGCTGGTGTTGCCGCTGCCCCGGCCGCTGGAGTGGCAGGAAGTGCTGCCAGCGAGTGCCATCGGCCGTGTCGGCTTTGCCGACGAGGACGCCCTGCTGCCGGTCACGCATCGCTCATTCCAAGGGTACCGGCTGTTGCGCGAGTACTTGGCATTCCCGCAGCGCTTTCGTTTTTTCGAGCTCAGCGGCCTGCAGCGCGCGCTGAAGCGAGCGACGACCGACGAGATCGAACTGGTGGTGCTGTTCGGGCGCGGTGAGGCCGCGCTTGAGAGTCTCGTGGACGCCGACAATTTCGCGCTGTTTTCGACGCCGGCGATCAATTTGTTTCCGAAGCGCCTCGATCGCATTCACATCGGCGACGGCACCTTTGAATACCATGTCGTTCCCGACCGGACCCGGCCTCTGGATTTCGAGATTTACGCGCTGACCGAGGTCTTGGGCCACGGCGTCGAGAGCGACAGCGAACGCGTTTTCCGACCGTTTTACGCTGCCTATGGCGCGGACATCGATCGGCATAGCGCATTTCATATGGTGCGCCGCGAACTGCGGCTGGTGACGGCGGCGCAGCGACGGCGCGGCTGGCGCTCGAGTTACATCGGCACGGAGGTCTTCGTCTCGCTGGTCGACGGCGAGCAGGCACCCTTCAGCGGCGATTTGCGGCAGCTGTCGGTGCAGGCGCTGTGCACCAACCGCGATCTCGTGCTGCAGATGCCAATCGGACTCGGCAGCACTGACTTCACGCTCGACATTGCCGCACCGGTCACCGCGATTCGGGTACTCGGCCGTCCGAGCCCGCCGTATTCCCCGGTGGCCGACGGGGTGCAATCGTGGCGGGCGATCAGCCACCTGTCACTCAACTATCTGTCGATGATGGACGTCACGCCAGCGACCGGTGCCGCGGCGCTGCGCGACATCCTGGAGCTGTACGCGCCGCGGAGCGACGTCAGCGCCAAGCGGCAGATCGAAGCTTTGCGCACCGTACGCGTACAACCGATCGTCCGGCGCCTGCCTGGCGCTGGCGTGCTGAGCTTTGGCCGCGGCGTCGAAATCGTGATCGAAGTGGACGAGCTCGCATACGAGGGCGCCAGCGCGTTCTTGTTCGGTGCGGTTCTGCAGCAGTTCCTGGCACGGCACGTGTCAATCAACTCCTTCGTCGAGGTCGTGCTGCGCTCGGTGAGTCGCGGCGAAATCAATCGGTGGGTGCCGGCGTGGGGCAAGAGACCGATACTGTAACGTTTCTGAACGCGCTGGCGCGCGAACCGCATCGGTACGACTTCTACCAGGTGATGCGGCGGCTCGAATGCGCACATCCGGATCGTCCGCGGTGGGGAATGGCGCTGCGGCCTGGCGATGAGCCGGTGCGTTTGGGGCAGGACCCCGAGCTCACGTTCGCGCCAGCACCGCTCGCGAGCTTTACGCCGGCCGGCAGCGACCGGCGGGCGCGACTCGCGATCCGGCTGTTCGGGCTGATGGGGCCGAACGGGCCGCTACCGCTGCATCTGACCGAGTATGCGCGCGAACGGCTGCTGCATTCTGGCGATCGCACGTTCGCGCGATTCCTCGACATGCTTTCGCACCGTTTCGTCGCGCTCTTCTATCGGGCCTGGGCGCAGAGCCAGCCGACCGTGGCAGCGGACCGGCCGGGGGACGATCGCTTTCGCGCCTTCGTCGGGGCCTTCATCGGCCTCGCGCCACCCGCGTTTCGCGATCGCGACACCGTGCCGGATGCGGCCAAACTGGCCGCCGCCGGCATGCTCGCGCCCCAAGTTCGAAACGCCGACGGCTTGCGGTCGCTGCTCGCCGAATATTTCCGCGTTCCGGTCCGACTGCGCGAATTCATCGGCCAGTGGCTCGACCTCGCACGGTCCGACCAGACCGCGCTGGCGGCAACGCATGCGCGCCTTGGTCAGGGAGCGGTGCTGGGTCGCAGGTTCCATGACCGGCAGTGCCGGTTCCGGATCGATCTCGGGCCGTTGTCGCGGTCGGTGTACGAGAGCTTTCTGCCCACTGGGGACCTGCTGCGCCCGCTCATCGACTGGGTGCGCAACTATGTCGGCTTCGAATACGCATGGGATCTGCGCCTGGCGCTAACCGCCGACGAGGTGCCGGTCATGACGCTCGGAGAAGCGGGGCGGCTCGGCTGGACGAGTTGGCTCGGGTTACGGCCTCTCACCAGGCCAGCCGACGAGCTGGTACTGGATGCCGAGGCGGCGCTCACGCGCGTGGAGCACTTGACATGACCGAGATCAGCCGCAAGGCAGCCTTCGGCAAGCTCAACAGCTTGGCGTACAAGGCCGTCGAAGGCGCCACGGTATTCTGCAAGCTGCGCGGCAATCCATACGTCGAGCTGGTGCACTGGGTCGCGCAGATCCTGCAGGCACCCGACTCCGACTTGCAGCGTCTCGTCAAGCATTTCGAACTCGACAATTCGCGTCTCGCCAAGGACATTACCGACGCCCTCGACCGGCTACCGCGCGGTGCGTCGTCGATCAGCGACCTATCGAGCCAGTTGGACGACGCCGTGCAGCGCGGCTGGGTGTACGCGACGCTGATGTTCGGCGACACGAGTATCCGCAGCGGCTATCTGCTCGTCGGCATGCTGAAAACCGCCTCGCTCCGCAACGCGCTGATGGCAATATCGCGCCAGTTCGAGAAGATCAACATCGACACGCTGACGGCGGAGTTCGGAAGACTGCTGGTGAATTCGCCCGAGGGGCAGCTGTCGGCGAGCAGTGCCGGCGCCGCGCCTGGCGAGGCAAGCGAGGCGGTGGCACCCGCGGCGCTCGGCAAACAGGAGGCGCTCAAGCGCTATGCCACCGACTTGACCGAGCGTGCGCGCAAGGGCCAGATCGATCCGATCAGCGGCCGCGACGAGGAAATCCGCCAGATCGTCGATATCCTGATGCGGCGACGGCAGAACAACCCGATCCTGACCGGCGAGGCTGGCGTCGGCAAGACGGCGGTGGTCGAGGGGTTTGCGCTGCGGCTCGCGCAGGGCGACATACCGCCGGCGCTCAAAGAGGTGTCGCTTCTGACCCTCGACATCGGCTTGCTGCAGGCCGGTGCCAGCATGAAAGGCGAGTTTGAAAATCGTCTGCGCCAGGTCATCGACGAGGTGCAGGCCTCCCCGAAACCGATCATTCTGTTCATCGACGAGGCGCACACGCTCATTGGTGCCGGAGGCGCGGCGGGCACCGGCGATGCGGCCAATCTGCTCAAGCCCGCGCTCGCGCGCGGCACGCTGCGCACGATCGCGGCGACCACCTGGGCCGAGTACAAGAAGCACATCGAGAAAGATCCGGCGCTGACGCGGCGCTTCCAGGTCGTCCAGGTCGCCGAGCCGAGCGAGGAGAAGGCCATTCTGATGGTCCGCGGGGTCGCCTCCGTGCTCGAGAAGCACCACCGCGTGCAGGTGCTCGATGAGGCGCTCGAAGCGGCGGTGCGCCTGTCGCACCGCTACATCCCGGCGCGCCAGCTGCCGGACAAGGCCGTCGGCCTCCTCGACACCGCCTGTGCCCGCGTCGCGATCGGCCAGCACGCGGTACCCGCGCAACTCGAGGACTGCCGGCGGCGGATCGAGGCGCTAGCGACGGAACTCGAGATCATCGCCCGTGAAGAGGCGATCGGCATCGATGCGCAGGCGCGCCGCAGCGCCGCCGAGGAGCGCCTCGCCGCCAATCGCGCACAGCAAACGGAGCTCGAGGCGCGCTGGCAGCTCGAGCGCGGCCTGGTCGAGAAGATACTCGCGCTGCGCGCGCAGCTGCGGCAGAGCGCACAGGCTGTCGAAGGTACCGGCAGCACGCTCGAGCAGGCCGCAGCGCCGGCGGCCGTCGGCGAGACGCCGGCACCACTCTCGGCTGAACAGCGGCAGGCGCGCCTCGCCGAACTGCGGCAAGAGCAGGCACGGCTCCACGAGTTGCAAGGCGATGCGCCGCTGATCCTGCCGAGCGTCGACGAACACGCGGTCGCATCGGTGGTCGAGGACTGGACCGGTGTGCCGGTGGGCCGGATGGTCAAGAACGAGATTGAGGCAGTGCTCAATCTTGCCAACACGCTCAATCAGCGCGTCATCGGTCAGCAGCACGCGCTCGAGCTGATCGCGCGCCGCATCCAGACCTCGCGCGCCAAGCTCGACAATCCGAACAAGCCGATCGGCGTGTTCATGCTGTGTGGCCCATCCGGCGTCGGCAAGACCGAGACGGCCCTGACGCTGGCCGAAGCACTCTACGGCGGTGAGCAGAACGTCATCACGATCAACATGAGCGAGTTCCAGGAAGCGCACACCGTCTCGACGTTGAAGGGCGCGCCGCCGGGGTACGTCGGCTACGGCGAGGGCGGCATCCTGACGGAAGCCGTGCGGCGGCGGCCGTACAGCGTGGTGCTGCTCGATGAGGTCGAGAAAGCCCATCCGGACGTCCATGAGATCTTTTTCCAGGTATTCGACAAGGGCTGGATGGAAGACGGTGAAGGCCGCTACATCGACTTCAAGAATACGATCATCCTGCTGACGGCGAACGTCGGTACGGACCTGATCATGAACCTGTGCAAGGATCCGGAGCTGATGCCGGCAGCCGAAGGCATCGCCAAGGCGCTGCGCGAGCCGCTGCTGAAGGTATTTCCGGCCGCACTGCTCGGCCGTCTGGTGGTGATTCCGTACTACCCCTTGGGCGACAAGATCCTGGCGAACATCGTGCGCCTGCAGCTCGGTCGCATTGCCAGACGCGTCGCCGAACACCACAAGATTCCATTCGGCTACGACGAAGACGCGGTCAAGCTGATCGTCAGTCGCTGCACCGAGGTCGAAAGCGGTGGACGCATGATCGATGCGATCCTCACGAACACGGTGCTGCCGGCGATCAGCCGCGAATTCCTGACGCGGACAATGGAGGGCAAGACGCTGACCGGCGTTCGGCTTGCGGTCGCGGACGGTGACTTCCGTTATCTATTCGAGTGATGCGATTGACCCTGACCGCAACGAACGAGTCCGGGGGAGGACGGCATGGCTAGACTGATGCAAATCGCGACGCCGCTGGCGGAGGACGTGCTCCTGTTCCAGCGCCTGCACGCGTGGGATGAGCTGAGCCGGCCGTTCGAGCATCAGCTGACACTGCTGAGCGCGCACAAGGACATCAACCTCGACGATGTGCTCGGCAAGCCCGTGTCGGTGCAGCTGGGTCTGCCGGGCGGCAAGAACCGCTATTTCAGTGGCTACGTAACCCGCCTTGCCCAAAGCGGCATGGTCGGGCGCTACTATCGTTACACGGCCATGTCGCGCCCGTGGCTCTGGTTCCTGACCCGCACCGCCGACTGCCGTATCTTCCAGGAGATGACGGTTCCCGACATCATCAAGAAGGTGTTCGCTGACCACCCGACGGCGGACTTTGATTCCAAGCTCTCCGCGACGTACCGTAAATGGACCTACTGCGTGCAGTACCGCGAGACGGACTTCAACTTCGTCAGCCGCCTGATGGAGCAGGAGGGCATCTACTACTACTTTCGCCACGAGCAGGGCCGGCACACGATGGTGCTGGTGGATTCGACCTCGGCGCACTCAGCGTTCGGGGACTACGGGACGATCCCGTACGTCTCACCGGACCAAGTGCGCCGCGTCGACCAGGAGTACATCGACACCTGGGACATCTCGCGGGAGATACAACCCGGGGTGTACGCTCAGGACGACTACGACTTCGAGCGTCCGAGCGCGGAACTACTCACCAAGAAGAGTGTTAGCCGGAAGCACAGCGCGGCGGACTACGAGATGTACGACTTCCCGGGGGAGTATGTCCAGAAGACGGACGGCGAACAGTACGCCGCCGTCCGCATGGATGAGTTCAGCACGCAATTCGAGATCGCCCACGGTACGACGAACGCCCGCGGACTGTGCGTGGGCGCGACCTTCACCCTGTCGGGGCAGACGCGCGACGACCAGAATCGCGAGTACCTCGTAGTCGGTGCGACGTATGACCTCGAATTCAGCGCCTACGAGGGCCTACCGGATCCAAACCCTGGCACCTACCGCTGCAGTTTTGGCGCGATGACGACCCAGCAGCAGTTCCGCCCCGCCCGTAACACCCCGAAGCCGCATGTCACGGGCCCACAAACCGCCGTGGTCGTGGGCCCGTCGGGTGATGAGATCTATACCGACAAGTACGGGCGGGTGAAGGTGCAATTTCCGTGGGATCGCTACGGCAAGAAGAACGAGAACAGCTCCTGCTGGATGCGCGTATCCCATCCCTGGGCGGGTAAGCAATGGGGAATGATTGCGATTCCCAGGATCGGCCAGGAAGTCATCGTCGACTTTCTCGATGGCGATCCGGACGATCCGATCATCACCGGGCGCGTGTACAACGCCGAGCAGATGCCGCCTTATGCCCTGCCGGCGAACATGACCCAGACCGGTACCAAGACGCGATCGACCAAGGGAGGCGACCCGTCCAACTTCAACGAGATTCGCTTCGAGGACAAGAAAGGCTCAGAGCAGCTGTTCATTCATGCGGAGAAGAACCAGGACATCGAGGTCGAACACGACGAGACGCATACGGTTGGTCATAACCGGACCAAGGACATCGGCAACGACGAGACGACCCACGTCAAGCACGACCGCACCGAGACCGTCGACAATAATGAACAGATCTCAATAGGAGTAAATCGAACGGAGACCGTGGGCAGCAACGAATCCATTTCCATCGGTAAGGACAGGACGGAAAACGTCAACGGAGATGAGAGTGTCGGCGTTGGTAAGTCGCAGACAATCTCGGTTGGAAAGGATCAATCCCTGACCGTTGGCCGTGATCGTACGGCGGAGGTCAGCAAGAATGAGTCCATCAATGTCGGGAAGAATCAAACAATCACGGTCTCCGAGGATCGCACAACGTCCATCGGCAAGGTCGACAAATTGTCGGTCGGCAAGGAGCTCATCATCGACGCCGCTAACGAAATCACCCTGCAGAGCGGCTCAGCGAGTATCACGCTCAAGAAGGACGGTACGATCACCATCAAAGGCAACGATATTACGCTCGACGGCGGCGGTAATATCAATGTAAAGGCCGCGAGCAACGTGGCTGTCAAGGGCAGTAAGATTACGCAAAACTAACGCTAGGCACAGCTCCATGCTGGTGCCCGGGTTGGTCTCTCCTAACATCGATGCGGACTAACCCGCGTGAGCGGCGCAGTTGAATCGGACCAGACGATCCAAGGAAGCGCAGGCCCGTTGTGCTTTCAGACGCAGTCAATTGCCACAGAGCTAAATCGCCATCCGCCTTGCGGCTTATTGGCCCGCAGTGCTTCTAGTACACGCTTGTGTATCAAGAGCGTGGAGGGACTCTCCGCCAAGCGAAACATCGACAGATCTTGCGTCTTCTGTTTATCAAGAACCAGTGTTCTAAATCCGAGGAGCGGAGTCCGCACGCCCTCATTGTTCGCGGGAATCACTGTGTCTGTCGATGATGTGGCGTGGGCAGCGGCGACCAACCCCAACACATTGAACGCCCAATAGTCCGTCCACTCGGCTCCGGTTGTCGGATTTCTTAATGTTGCAGGGAATGCCTCAAAGTTATCGATAGCCATCGATTGCAGAGCTTGTCTCAGCTGCTCGCTGATGACTGCGATTGTGTTTCCCACTAGGTGCGGAGGTTGATCCGGATAATTGACCTCAAAGGGTATGGGTCTTGGAAGGGGATCCAGAATTCGTACGCCCTTAATAAAAGATGCCGACGGCGGTAGCCTCGGATTACGAGTCACGCCAAAGTCGGAGTAAATATCGCTCTTGATCTGGTAGTACACGATGGCCACACGTCACTCCGCCATGATATGCGTGCATACCTTCTTGTGGTACTTCAACGCATACTTTGAAATGAACACGTCCCAAGTGGCGCGCGCACCGGTGAGTTTTCCGCGCAAGTGCACGGATAAATTGTCAAGATGATCGTGAACGTGGTGGGTAGTCTGCTTCTTCGCGTCCGGTTTGCACAAGAAACAATGGGTTGACCACGCTTGTTCGCGATCATACATCTCTTGCAACAGATTTTTTATGTAGTCATCGTAACTAGAATGCTTCTTGCCTTCTGGATCGTCCGGATCGTGAATATTATGCGGGCCAATGTGAATCTGAGCGCCAGCATGTTCCATAACAGCTTCCGCTTCGGATTGCCGTCCGTTGTCATCCAGCAGTCCCTTGCTTTGACTCCACCGCTTTACATACTCCTTTGGCGTTGAAGGCGCCCAAAAACCGTTGCCCGTACAATTGATTGAGTAGCCCGTATCCTTTTCAATCAAACCGCTTGCAACAATCCAGTCTTCAAAGGGCTCTCCTTTTAAAGCTTGGTTTCCACTGATGAGATGGTGAGCCTGAAATGTATATGGCTTACTGTCATCGTAGGGCTTGGGCTCCGGAGAGCTTTGTTCCTGGATGAAACCCTTTGCGTCCTCACGACTTGTTTGCGGTCTCGCACCGCCTTGGCGATCAGTTAGGCAGGGTGGTTTGTCCATGATCGCTTCAAGATCTTTGGAATCATTGTCGGCACCGGCCCACGTCGTGTAGTTAGACTGATCCGGCTCGGGACAAAAAGGGCAATCTTCTTTTGGAGTGGTGTGCACCGCGGGAGGCGCAATCAGTTCGTTGATTTCTGTCATTGGCTATCTCTCCTCAAGGCCGCAAGCGGATCACCTTTGGATCGCCGTCACACCACTAACGAGCTTGTCTAACTCTAACCCATCCCATTCTTATCATTGTGGAAGAGCGGATCCCCGAGTCGGCAGACATTCTTCCCTTCGAACTGTACATCGAAGGAGTACATCATGAACTCGCACGTTCCCTTGATCTTATTGCTCACGACTCCTAGTGCGGCGCCCGCTTCATCGCCCGTCGACATCATGTACTTGGCGTCTTGGGTCATGGGCATCATGCCATCGGTTGTTACCGAGGTAGGGCCTGATATGGTGTCAGACGATTGACCGATATTGGGATAGGGGATCGGCACAGGACCGGCTGGGGTCGGTGTCTTGCAAACGTCCGGGAAGATCGGACTCATACCACCGCTGCCTTTGTGTGCGATGCCTCGACAGTTGGCGAATGTTGTAGGCATTTCAGCCCCTTCCGGTGTCGGCGTGTCGATCGTGATTCATCTATTGGCGGCCGTATCGATGAGAGTGCAGCCCCGCGCCCCCAGGTCCGACACCGCCCACACGAGAGCAGGCCCTTGGCGATGACCCGCGGCAAGGGCGGCAGCCGCGAGTGCGGTTAGGATCGCGCCGCTCGCAGCGCCGGTGTCTCCGAAACAGCTTGCGGGATGCTCCAGGGTCATTTCGGGTGAGAACAGATCGTTATGGCGAAGCCGCGCGACGCCCCAGAGCTTAGCGTCGAAATTCTCCCCGTTGAGACTGGTGAAGGTGGAGGCAACCGGTCCTCCTGGTGATGCGACACGGTCCCGCAACAACTGCAGAGCCTCCGCCAGCCCCTCACCACGAGCGGGTTCCGTGCCGTAGCGATGGCCGGGATCGGTGGTCGAGGCTGCACCGTGGATCACGGTCGTCCCAGATGCCGGCTCTCCGCCGCCGTCAATCCACAGAAATGCCGCGCCCTCGCCGGGAATGAAGCCGTCCATCACGCGTGGCCCATGCACCCGCCCTTCCGCTCCGAGCGTCGCAAGCAGCTTCAGGTCCAGGTACGTGTCCACGCCTCCCACTAGGATCGGGCGCGATGAATCGGCGCTCAGGGTTTCCAGCGCACTCTCGATCGCGAGCAGCACAGCCGCACGCCCGAGCGGAAAGATCCGGCTCGCGGCCTCGTCGAACTTCAGGCCCGCGCGTGCACAGAGCTGCTCCGAGAATTCGTCGAGCCACGGAGCATCGTCCGGTGTCAACTCAGGCAGTCCAAGGTACAGTGCGACCGGTGTGTCACCGATAGTGGATGCCAGCTCGCGAAGCGGTGGAGCGGCCAGACGCAGCATGCGGCGCGCGCGCGCGGGCCAATTCAGGGCATCGAGATCCGCATCATCGGGGTCGAGCTCCTCTTCAGGCACGAGTCCCATCGGGATCGGTTCGAACTGCCGATCCGTAACGCTCGAATTGCGCATGCGCGAAACGCGGCTGCGCACTGACGCCCAGACTTGTGGCGCGCCAAAGCCCGCTGCGCACATGACGCTCGTGGCCGAGATGATGGCTTCGGTCACGAGGGCGCTCCCCGGGACGGCAGGGAAATCGTGACCTTCTCCACGCGCAACACCTTGCGATCCACCGGCGCCTGCGCGCGCCAGGTCATGCAGGCGCGATTCTCATCGGGCTCGATCCAGAGCGTCTCGAGCTCGGCCCGCGGGGTGGCCGGGCTGCCGGCGACCATCACCTCGATCTGCGGTCGCACCGTCGGGACCGCAAATTCGATGGGACCTTCGAGCGTCATGCCGGTGATCCGCACCGGTTCGGCTCCCTGAAGGAATCGCTCGAAACACAACTCGCCGGTGGCGCACTGGAGGAACCGGGGATCGAAGTCATCTGGCAGATAGGGCGCGCGGCTTTTCTGCCAGGCGGCATCATAGGTACCCGCGAATTCACGCCGCGGCAGCCACGCCCCGGCACTCGGCGCAAAGCAAGCCGGCGCCGTCTCATCACCCAGTCGCTCCTGCGGGGCTTTCGGATCCAGTAGGTTGGGAGCAGGCGATCCCTCGAGCTCCGCGGGGTCACGCTCGCCCAGGAATCCGCACCCCACGGGGTTGCGCTCCTCGGCCAATTCCCGCTCGCCCGAAGCATGCCGTCCGCCGTAGGCGCGCTCCCAGATGAGCGCCATCTCGGTGAAAGGCTCGGGCGCATTAGCCGCGCCGTCACGGCGCCACACCCGATCACCCAGGACCCGGAGCGAGGTCTGACGCTCGGCGACCGAGACGAGTACCGCCATCTCCGTGGTCGGACGCGGGGCGCGTGCGTGTCCGATGATCAGAACATCGGTGCCGGGCTTCCCAATGTGCAGGTCCGACACCGCCTTCAGGCTCGTGGATCCGGGATCGCCGTAGTACTCATCCGCCATGACCGGCGGCAGCTGCTCGGGCGCGAGCGCGATCCGCGGCTGCAGAGTCACGGTCGCCTTCACCACGACATAGAGCGTGTCGATGCCGGCCCGATCCGGAAGCACTGCCATGGTCGCCTTGAACGGAGTCTCGTTGACCAGCTGCAACACGGCTTAGTTCCCGCGCGCGCCGAGGCGCGCATGGGCCGCGGCGATCATGCGGCGCTGCGCAAAGCTCGCCGCCCGTGTCTCGACGTCACACGCCCCGGTCGTGCGCACGTAGAGCTCGAGGGCGTAGTCCGCGCGGCGCAACATCGGCCCCTTGTCGATCGCCGCCATGAGGACACTCAGGTCAAACGGCTTACCGCGCACATAGCGGGTGTTGGGGGCGAACTGCGCCCCGACGCGGGCCCAGTGAGCAGCGCACGCAGCCGCATCGGGCAGAGGCCACAGGTCCTCGCGATGCGGCACGAGGTCGGCATCGAGGTCATCCTCCTCGAAGGGCGGCAACGAGGGTGACTCGCCCGATTCGTGCGCGGTGAGGCGCTCGCGCGCCAGATCGATGCCCGTGATGCACGCGTAGGCTTCGCCCGCCAGATGCGCGCGCGCCGGATTCTGCATCGCGGCGAGACAGTGTTCCACGGCCTCGCGGGTGCCCAGGTGCCCAAGCGCCCAGAACGCGCCGCGCGCCGCGCCCTCATCGCCCAGCGCGTCGTAGACGACTTTGTGGTCCGGCGCTTTGCCAAACATCGCGAGCAGCCGCAGCACGCCCGCCGACCCCGGCTCCGCGGATGCCGCGACCTCGCGCGCCGCCTCCCACGCCGGCCGCTGTCGCTGGCGAATCCCGCTCTCAATCGCCGCGAGGCGCACGGCAGGGCTCGAGTGGGCGAGCCCACGCTCCACCCATTCCTTGACGCCCGGTTCGGGGAGAAAGCCCGCGGCGCGGAACACCGTCACCTGTTCGGGGACGGTCTCCGCTTCGTAAGCGGCCGCCAGCTCATCCCCCAGCGCGGCGCGCTGAAAGCTCTTCACGCGCACCAAGCCGGCGCAATGTTGCGGACTCCTTTTCAACAGCGCGCGAGTGACGGTACTGAATGTGCCATCCAGGTGGGACACTTCGATGCCCCGGAGCATCGCCGCGAGGTTGGCGCCCTGCGCTTCGCAGGCGAGCTGCGCGAGGCGCGATCGTGCCTGCGGATCCGCAGCGACCGTCAGCAGGTGCGCGGCGACGGTGTGAAAGCTCAGGTCCTTCACCGACAGAGCCCGCTCGATCACCTGCGTGAACAGCGGATCGCGCGCCACCAGGAGACCGTCGATGGCGCCGTTCAGGCGGTCCTCGGTCCAGGACCAGACCTCATCCAGATTGCGCGTGAGGCTTGCGAGTTCAGTTTCCCAGCGCGCCCACAGGAATGCTGCTTCGTCGAGATTTTCCTCGACGATCTCCGGAAAGGGCCCGGACGCGGCGATGCTTGTGGCCACGATGCACCGGCGCTAATTGATTCGCACCGCGGCGCCCTTGATGCGGTTGGTGCCAGCGGAGTCAGTCTCCACGTACGTCCCGCGGATGATCACGCGCCCGTTGCGACGCAGGGTAATCGACGCGTTGCCGCATTCGAGCACGATCTCATCGCTCCCCACGATCCGCACGCGCTTACCGTCGACGTCGGCTTCGACGACACGCGGCGCCTCCGGCGCGTGATCGGCCGGAATCTGCTTCGCCGGCGCCGCGGGCGCCTCGAGCGGGACCGCCTCGATGAGACCAATGACGATCGCGCGCCGGGCCGAGTCGGCCTCGAAGAGGATCACCGCGCTCTGGCGAGATTCAATCGCCTGGCGCAGCCGCGCGTGCGTCAGCGGCACGGCCAGACGCGCCTCGAGCGTTGCGGCGATGCCCGGAACCGCGACACCGACGCGGCCGTCTTCGAGGATCGAGACCACGTGCCCGATGCGCGCCGTGCCGGCATGGGGCGAGGGCTCGCTCGGGGTATCGGCGGCGCGGGATCGAAAGCGGGCAATCTGAACGTTCTTGGCGCTCATAACACTCCCCCA
>Ga0137396_10000160_pt1 | contig 27639 bp, 22 predicted proteins | sample czc16metaG_FD_108284 | JGI IMG/M metagenome (GOLD analysis project Ga0137396, IMG submission 108284) | Vadose zone soil microbial communities from Angelo Coast Range Reserve, California, USA - czcobulk3.16 metaG | ecosystem: Environmental > Terrestrial > Soil > Vadose zone | place: USA...
CGCAAGGCGGGCGCGGCGGCGCGCGAGATGCTGATCTCGGCGGCGGCCTTGCAGTGGGGCGTCGCTCGAGCCTCCTGCAAGGCGGAAAACGGCGCGGTGCTTCACTCCGCTTCGAACCGGCGCGCCACCTTCGGGGAACTGGCCAGCAAGGCGGCCACGCTGCCGGTCCCGACCGATGTTCCGCTCAAGCAGGCAAAAGACTACAAGATCGTCGGCAAGCCGATTCCCCGCATCGATACACCCTCCAAGGTGAATGGCACGGCGGCGTACGGCATCGACTTCCGCTTGCCCGACATGAAGTACGCGGTACTCGCGCGTTGTCCGGTGATCGGCGGCAAGCTGGCCGGCTTTGACGACCAGGAGTCGAAAAAGATCCCCGGCGTCAGCTACGTTGGCAAAATCGGGGATTCGTCACTCGCCGTGGTCGCCGACACCGTATGGGGCGCGATGGAGGGACGCCGCCTGCTGCAGATCAGCTGGGATGAAGGCCCCCACAAGGATCTGAACAGCGCCGCGATCATGGAGTCGCTGCGACAGTCGGTCTCGAACAAAGCCGTGCCGCTGTATTCGACCGGCGATGTTCGGAAGGCTTCCGGCCGCCGGATCGAAGCCGCCTACGAGCTGCCCTTCATGGCGCATGCTCCGATGGAACCGGGGAACGCGACCGCACATTTCCAGGGATCGAAATGCGAGATCTGGGCGCCCACGCAGGTTCCCCAGGACGTGCGCGACTCGGCCGCGGCCGCCATCGGCCTCGACCCCGACAACGTGAAGGTGAACGTGCTGCTGATCGGCGGGGGATTCGGGCGGCGTCTGGAGCACGACTACGCGGTGGAGGCAGCGCAGGTCTCCAAGGCGATCCATGGTCCCGTCAAGGTGATCTGGACCCGCGAAGACGACATGCGGAATTCGACGTATCGTCCCGCGAGTTACCACAAGCTGAGTGCCGTGCTTGACGGTCGGGGATGGCCGGTGGCGTTTTCGCATCGCCTGGTGGCGCCTTCGATCAGCGCGCAGAAGGGGCAGCCCGGCCAAGGCGGCGTTGATCCCGACCTGAAAGATGAAGCGGCGCTGGTCTATTCGTTTCCGAACGCGCTCGTGGAGTTCATCGCCACGGAGACTCCGGTGCCCCTGGGGTGGATGCGCTCGGTCTATGCGTTGCAGGTGGGCTTTGCCAACGAATGCTTCATCGATGAACTGGCCACCGCGGCGGGGAAGGATGCTCTCGCGTATCGCCTGCACCTGCTCGCCAGAGACGAGGACATCAAGTTCTTCGACGCGACCTGGCGGACGGCCCGCATGCGCGCGGCGTTGCAACTGGCCGCCGACAAGGCCGGATGGGGCAAGCCTCTGCCCGCTCGACACTGCCAGGGCATCGCCTGCTTTGGCTGTTTCGGCACGTACATGGCGCAGGTGGTCGAACTGTCGATGGACGGGGACAAGCCCCGCATTCATCGGGTCGTCGGCGCCATCGATTGCGGACAGGTTGTGAACCCGAACATTGTCGAACAGCAGATACAGGGAGGCGTGATCTACGGCCTCGCGAACGCGCTGCACGCCAGGATCACGATCGAGAAGGGGCGGGTGGTGCAGGGAAATTTCGACGACTATGCGCCCATCCGTATGAACGAGATTCCGAAGGTGGAAGGATACTTCGTCGAGAGCACGGAAGCACCGAGCGGAGTGGGCGAACCGCCCATCCCGCCCCTGGCTCCGGCCATCTGCAACGCGCTCTACGCAGCCACAAAACAACGAGTTCGGGCCCTGCCCGTATTGAGCTGAGGATGAACCTCCCCCTCAACCTCCGGCGACTGGTGTGCAGCGTCGTGTTCCTGTGGCTGCTCCCCGGCAGCTTCGGACAGCGGCTCGCCGGCGTCCCCCCGCGGCGCCTCACCCACTTGCGGCACGGCATCAACGCCAGCGAATGGTTCGCGCAGGTCTACGATCCCAGGGGATACACGAAAGAACACCTCGAAACCTGGACCACCGCGGAGGACATCGCGCTGATCAAGGCCATGGGCTTTGATCACGTTCGTCTGAGCGTGAATCCCGAGCCCATGTTTCGTCACAACCACGCGGACGAGATTGCCGCCGAGTATCTCGGCTACCTCGACAACGCGGTGAAGATGATCCTCGACCATGATCTTGCGGTGGTGATTGACATTCATCCGGAGAGCAACTTCAAGGCGAACCTGGCGCACGACGAATTTGTCGAACAGTTCTCCGATTACTGGCGGGCACTGGCGAATCATTACTCGAGGTCCGATCCCGACCGCGTGTTCTTCGAGATTCTCAACGAGCCTGAGATGTCCGACCGCTACCGCTGGTACGGGATCCAGGCGAAACTGGCCGTGGCCATCCGCGAAGGGGCACCGCAGCACACCATTATCACGACCGGTGCGCTCTGGTCGGCCGATGACCAATTGCTGTTTCTCGAGCCGGTGCGCGATCCCAACGTGGTGTACAACTTTCACTTTTATGAGCCGCATATTTTCACCCACCAGGGAGCCACCTGGGGCGTGAACTCCTGGCACTTTCTGAAGGGCCTGCCCTACCCGTCCGCGACCGAGTCCGCCGAGAAAGCCGCGGCGCTCGAACCGGAGGCAGTGAATCGTCTCTCCGTGGTGCGCTACGGACTTGACCACTGGAATGCCGAGCGCATCGATGCGGAAGTTTCGCAGGTCGCCGAGTGGGCCCGGCAGCGCGGCGTTCCCCTGGTGTGCAACGAGTTCGGCGTCTATCGCAAGAATGCCGATCCGATCGATCGCGCGGCCTGGCTGCGCGACCTGCGCACGGCGCTCGAAAAGTACGGCATGGGCTGGACGATGTGGGATTACAGCGGCGGTTTTGGCGTCGTAACGAAGTCGAATGGCAAAGCTGTGCCCGACCCCGTGACCCTGCAGGCACTCGGACTCAGGGTGCCGGGCTCGGGGCCGTAGTCTTTCCGGTTTGACCTTGTTGTCAAGGGAGGAAATGATGTCCGCTCGGATTGTGCCGCGACGGTTTCGTGCCCGGATCGGGGGGCAGCATCGTTGTCCCAAGCTCGTCTGTTCCTTCTCATTCTCATTCTCATTGGGAGAGGCCTGATGTCAGAGAAACCTTTGAAAGCCGCTTTGGTTGTGGTGCTCTTGATGATGTTGCCGTGGGCCACCTCGCAGGCCCAGAGCGCGACCTCCGACCAGTCGTCTTCGACCGATGCCAGGGCTGCCAAGCCATTCCTGGGACGGTGGGACCTGACCGTGAAGGCGCCGGACCGCGAGTATCCCTCGTGGCTGGAAATCAGCATGGAAAGTGGGCAACTGAAGGGGCGGATGGTCGGCCAGTGGGCCCATGCGCAACCGCTCATCAAAGTGGAGGTCCGGGGCGGCACGCTGATTTTTGTTTCTCCCCAGGGGGAATGGGATCGAAAAGATGACATGCCTTTCGAAGGGAACCGCGTGGCTGGCGGTTTGACGGGCACGACCCAGGGGCCGGATGGGGCTCGCTGGACCTGGACCGCGCAGCGCGCGCCGGATCTGAAGCGGAAGGGCGAGCCCAGGTGGGGCCAGCCGGTCGAATTGTTCAATGGACGGGATCTCACCGGCTGGAAAGAAGACAAGCCGAAGCCCGGGAAAGCCTGGGCGGTGATCGATGGCGCGCTCACCAGCCCGGGGAACGGTCCGGAAATCATTCACGACCAGAAGTTCCAGGATTTCAAGTTGCACGTGGAGTTCAACTGCGGGCCCAAGGCCAACAGCGGCATCTATCTGCGTGGGCGGTACGAAGTGCAGGTGGAAGACAACTCCACCCAGGAACCGGCGAGTCACCACATGGGCGGGGTCTACGGCTTCCTGGCGGCCAATCCCGAGCAGCCGCGCACACCCGGCGTTTGGCAAACCTACGACATCACGTTGATCGGGCGCACCATCACCGTGCTCCAGAACGGACACACGATTATCGATCACCAGCAGATTCCGGGAATTACCGGCGGTGCGCTGGATAGCCAGGAAGGCCAGCCCGGGCCCATCTACCTGCAGGGCAGTGAAGACGGACACGTGGCTTACCGGAAGATCGTGGTCAGTCCAGCCGTGGAGTAATGGCAGCGATCGGGGCCCGCAGTTGGCAGGAATTTTTCGGCAAGGAGGCTTTATGACGAACCGTTCTTTCTCGCGTCGTGAATTCATCGGTGTCGGTGCGGCCGCAGCAGGAGCATCCCTGGCCGTCAAGAGCAGGCTGCTCGATCCCGCTTCTGTTTGGGCGGCCCCGCCACCCGGACCCGCCAGTGACCGGGTTCGTTTCGGCATCATCGGGATCGGCATGCAGGGGTCGGGGCTGCTGGGGCAAGCGATCGAATTGCCGGGGATCGAATGCGTGGCTGCCTGCGACCTCTATGACGGGCGCCACACGCTGGCGCGCGAAATTACCGCCCGACCTGATCTGCCTGTGACCCGGCGCTATCAGGAGCTGCTGGCCAACAAGGACATCGATTGCATCGTGGCGGCGGTGCCCGATCACTGGCACAAGCGCGTCGTGGTGGACGCCGTCAGCGCGGGCAAGGACATCTATTGCGAAAAGCCGATGTCGCACAGCGCGGCGGACGGCGTGGAGATGGTGGCCGCTGCCAAGCGCACCGGGCGCATTGTGCAAATCGGTTCGCAGCGAGTCAGTTCGCTGGTCTGCAAGAAAGCAAAAGACATGGTCGCGCAAGGGAGCCTGGGCGAGCTGATGCTGGTGGAAGGATGGCTGGGACGGAACGATCCGACGGGAGCATGGGTGTATCCGCCACCGGCGGATTTGTCGCCCGCCAATCTTGACTGGGATACGTGGCAGGGCGATGTCCCCAAACGGTCGTTCGATCCCTACATCTTCGCGCGCTGGCGCTGCTGGAAAGAATATGGCACGGGTCTGGCGGGCGACCTGCTGGTGCACCTGGTCAGCGGCATGATGTTCATCCTCGATATCAACGAGCCGCCCAAGCGAGCGATGTCGATGGGCGGGATCCGGCGCTTCAAGGACGGGCGCAACATGCCCGACGTGCACGCCAGCCTTTTCTCCTATGGAGACCTGCCGGTGTACATGCGCCTGAACCAGGGAACCGAGATGCCGGAGACTTACCGGTTTCAGGGAACCAAGGGAATTCTCGAAGTCACGGAATTCGGCATCAGCTACACGCCGCAGACCGGCCAGGATTCCTCGCCCAGCTACTACGACAACAGTTTCCCGCACGCGATGCGCGCCGCGTACGAGAAAAAGTGGAAAGAAGAAAACACGCCGAAGCTGGGCCATGAGCCGATGCCCGAGTCGATCACCATCAAGGGGCCTGATTTTGACGACATGCATCCCCACCTGTGGACGTTCTTCGAGGCAGTGCGCACCCGAAAGCCGGTGGTGGAGGACGTGGTGTTCGGACACCACGCGGCGCTGGCCTGCCACATGGCGAATGAGTCGTATTTCCGGCAGCAGGCCGTGTACTGGGACGCGGCTTCGGGGACGATCAAGAGTTGACCGCACACCATTGATGGCAGGAGTCGTATCGCCACAGGAGTTCGGCGGCCTGGCAGTTGTCCGTGCCGGAATTGCCGGACCGTTATTTCTCCTGCAGACGTTTTGCGCGCCGGATGGCGGGCTGGCGTCCCGGTTCGAGCAGGGTATGAAGCGCTCCCCAGATCTGGGCCTTGTCCCCGAGCGCGCTCAGACGAATCGCGGGCGGTCGGGCGTGGATTCAGCGGACAACCTTGTCCACGGTTTCGAGCAGCAACTCGGGCGCGCCCCGAACCACACCGCCGTTGAAGACCAGCAGTTCCGGATCGAGCACGCTGATCAAGTTGGCGACTCCGACGCCCAGCATCTCAAAGCTTTTTTCCACCAGCGTGCGCGCTTGGGGATCTCCCGCGTGCAGCGCATCGAAGATATAACGGGCGTCACGTTCCTCGACCAGCGTTGCCGATGGCCCCGATCCGTTTCCGCCCTGTAGCGCCTTGCGCCCCTGGGCAGCCAGACCCATTCCCGAGACGTAGGTCTCGAAGTGGCCCGTGTCGGGGAAGTCTTCGGTCCAGCGCGTCCAGTCCAGATTCATCCGGAAGATCTCGCCGGCCGAACCGCTGCGGCCCCGGCTGATTCTGCCATTCACAAAAATGCCCGCGCCGATGCCGGTGCCGAGCGCGATAAAGACGAAGTTATCCACGTCCCTGGCAATACCGCGCCAGTGTTCGCCGATGGCCGCCATGTTGGCGTCGTTGTCGAGGTAGACGGGCGCCTGGAAGGTGTCTTCCAACTCCTGGCCGAGGTCAACTTCCTGCCAGCCGGGCACGTTGTTGGCGTCGAAGACCTTGCCGGTCTGCGGCTGCACGGCGCCCGGAACACCGATGGCGACGCCGAGCAGAGGTTCTCCGGGCGGCACCAGGCGGCGAATCCCGTCGCCGATCTGGGTGATGACGCCCCGCGCTCCGGCCTCGGAGTTCACCGGCTCGCGGGACTCTTCCAGAATCGTGGCCTGCTGGTCGGCCAACACAAAACGCAGGTGGCTGGCGCCCATATCGACGGCGATGCCATGGACAGGGTGCAACTGGGCTGGTGACTTGTCGTTAAGACTCAACGTGACGTCTCGAATTCCGTCTTGTTCAGGACACTGCTCTCACGCTTCGACCCGACCTGCAAGCCGTGTCTTGCTCGCAAAGGCCTCGGGGAAGGACGCACAGTCCCGGCTAGAGAATCGATCTATTGAATCGATTTAATCTGCCCATATAAAGTCAAGGCAACAGGGGGGACCTGTCAAGGGGGAAATTGCAGAAAACCGATCGGCAGCCACCCATCGCAGACACCGATCGAAACGGCTGCCGCGCGCCCGCTCGAACGACGCCGTAGTCCTCGCTTTCGAACCTGCCTCCTACAACGCTTTTCTCGGCCGCGTCATGCCGCCATCCCGCATGCCCGAACAGGGAGCGCAGCGTGCTCCTCCCAGCCGGGCGCCCGCCGCACATCTCGCGCGATGTCGGCCCACTCGCGCAGGGCAACGCGGACGGGATTGCAGGTTTCGATGTTTTCGTCAGGCCGAAGCCGTGTCGCGACGCAGGATGGCGTCGGCGATGGCCTCGATCGCCCTGAGCACAACCCATGCCGGGATCGCCACTACCGATGAGGTTGGGCAGGGTGAGGGCTCGACGATTTTATCCCGAGGTTCCTCGCAAAGTCTTCGAGCATGCTGACCGGACCACTCCCACTTCGCCCCGAGGGACTCTCGCTGCGGGCAGGATCGGCATGGCGCGCCACAATTCGACCTCATTGTTTAGTTTCATTCGCTTAGGGACACAAGCGCGCCGATTCCGGCGGTCGTTCCAGCACCACCGTTACTATCCAAGAACGACTCAATCTCCCATACTTGGCTCAGCCGCAACTGTATGGTCGAGGACGGGTTTACGTCAAAGCGCCCGATGAGCCGGGATGCTTGATTGCCTGGTCGGTCCGTGGCCTGCGTGTATTCGGTTTGAGCTTGAGTGAGCCCCGTTGGGAGGCCGCTATGAGAAATTTTAGACGTTTTGCATTCCTGCAATTTCTTCTTGCGCTGTTTGTCGGCGCAGCCGCCGTTTCGGCTCTCGCCGATCCACCATCGCGCGCCGTGCGCCTGCAATACATCTCGGGCCCCGTGTCGATCCAGCCCGGAGGTGTGAATGACTGGGTGGAGGCCGTGGTCAACCGCCCGCTCACCACTGCCGACCGTGTCTGGACCGACCAAGCGGCGCGCGCCGAGTTGCACCTGGGCAGCGCCGGTCTGCGCATGAATGCCGAGACCAGCCTCACCCTGACCAACGTCAGTGACGACCTGGTGCAGGTCGAACTCGACCAGGGCACGTTGAACCTGCACATCCGCCACTTGTTCGGTGGTGAGACCTACGAAGTGGATACGCCCAACCAGGCTTTCACGATTCTGAAAGCGGGCGACTACCGGTTCGACGTCGATCCGAACGCGGACACGACCTCGGTGACGGTGTGGCGCGGCGAGGGCGAAGCCAACGGGCAGGGTCCGGGAGTGAAGCTGCGTTCCGGCGACCAGGCTAGCTTCACCGCCGGGACTTCGATGCAACACCAGGTTCTAGGCGCGCCCGGCTTCGACGGTTTTGACGATTGGTGCCGCGTGCGCGACGATCGCGAAGATCATGCGAAGTCGTACCAGTATGTTTCCGCCGATGTCGTGGGTGCCGATGAACTCGACCAGTATGGCACCTGGCGCACCGAGGGAGAGTACGGTGCGGTCTGGGTTCCGGCGGTCGCGCCGGGCTGGGCTCCCTACCACTACGGGCACTGGGTGTGGGTTGAGCCGTGGGGCTGGACCTGGGTCGATGACGCTCCCTGGGGATACGCTCCCTGCCACTATGGACGCTGGGTTCGCCTCGGCGGGTATTGGGGTTGGGCGCCCGGACCGATTGTGGTCGCACGCCCCGTGTATGCGCCTGCGTTGGTGGCGTGGGTCGGGGGCCCGCACTTTGGGGTGGGACTCTCGTTCGGCGGAGGCGGAGGCGTGGGCTGGTTCGCGCTGGGCTGGGGCGAGCCCTACGTTCCCTCCTACCACGTGAGCCGTGAATACTTCCAGCAGGTGAACGTATCGAACACCCGTATCACCAACATCACGACCGTGACCAACAATTACTACGTCACCAACAACAACACCACCACCATCGTCAACAACAACATTCAGAACATCCACTACGCGAACCAGACGGTCAATGGCGCGGTGACTGCCGTTCCGACCCGCACCATGACGAATTCCGAATCGGTTGCGAAAGCGGCCGTGGCCGTGCCTGCCACCCAAATCAGGGCGGGAGCCTTTGCCACAGCGGCTCCGGTCGCCCCGGTAAGAGCCAGTGTGCTCGGCCTGAACGCGGCTGCCCATGCTCCGGTGCCTCCGCCGCAGGCCATGGCACGGCCGGTGGTATCGCACGCAGCCCCGCCGCCCAAGCCGGTTCCGTTCGAAGCCAGGCAGGAAGCTCTGGCTAAGAATCCGGGACGACCACTCGACACGCAAACCGAAGCGCAGCTGCGCACGAACTACATGCGCACGGCCCAGCCCGCCCCGGCAAACCGGATGGCTCCTGCAACCGGGGTCACCGCTGCACAGCCCGCGAGGCCGGCAGTTCCGGGGGCTGCACAGCCGCCCCGGCCGGGAGCGCCCGCAGCGTCCAACCCCGCGGCAGCGAACCCCAACGCGGGCGAATCAAAGTCAGCGCCTCATCCGGCCCTGGGAGCAGCACAACCCCAGCCGACCATGCCGGCTCCGAATGTGCCTCGGCCTCCGACAGCGTCGGTACAGCCGGTTTCGGCCAATCCCGCGACCTCACCGGCGCTGAGCCGTCCGGTGCCGCGTCCGCCCCAACCGGGATCGTCAGGCACGGGATCGCCCCATGGAGAAGCGCGGCCCAGCACACCTTCGAGCCCGCGGCCGACGGTTCAACCGCCCACCGAGTCAGCGCGGCCGGTTGCTCCGCGTGCGCCGCAGAATCAGACTCGACCGACGTTCGAGGGGTCGGAATCGCACCCCTCGGCCCAGCCGCAGGCTGCGCCAAGAACAGCGAGTCCGGCGGAAGCAGTGCGCCCAGCCGCACCGTCTACGCCACGCCCGACAACCCAGGCCCCCCCGCAGGCTGCGCGACCGGTGACTCCGCGTGCGCCGCAGAGTGAATCGAGGCCAAACGTTGAGCCGTCCGCTCAGCACAATCCGGTTCGACCGCAAGCGGAATCGAGGCCACCGGCGCCGCGTCCGCAGGCCGAGCCGAAGTCTCACCCCAGCAACTCGGACAACCAGCAGAATCACCCGCAACAGAAGTCCGAGCACAAGAACGAAGGCCGGTAGGTCCCGGCGTTTCTCGGCAAGGATACGGGCGCGCGTCATGAGTTTCTGACGACGCGCCCGGTTGTTTGGGATGTCTCAGCGGGCCGGGTTGGACCTTACACACCCACCTGCCAGGGCGAGGGATGCAGCGCCTCGTAGGCGGTGATCTCGGCCTCGTGCCGGAGGGTGAGACCAATGTCATCCAGGCCTTCGAGCAGGCAGTGGCGGATGAAATCGTCGATCGGGAAGCTCGCCTGGAATCCCCGGTCGTCATAGACCTTGCGCTGCTCGAGGTCGACCGTGAGCTGATAGCCGTCATGCTGGCGAGCCCGCCGCATGATTTCGGCGACTTCATCTTCGCGCAGCGTGACGTTCAGGAACCCGTTCTTGGTGCTGTTATTGGCGAAGATGTCGGCAAACGACGGCGCAATCACCACCCGAAATCCGAAGTCGGCGAGCGCCCACACCGCGTGTTCGCGCGAGGACCCGCAGCCGAAATTCTTGCCCGCAATCAGGATGCTCGCCCCCTGGTGCCGAGGGTGATCGAGTACAAAAGACTGGTCCGGCTTTCCGTCCTGGCCGCGGCGCCAGTCGTAGAAAAGGAACTCTCCGAAGCCGGTTCGCTCGATGCGCTTCAGGAATTGCTTCGGAATAATCTGGTCGGTATCGACGTTCACGCGGTCGAGCGGGGCGACCTTACCTTGATGTAGGCGAAACGGTCTCATCTTCAAGTGTTCCTGTGCAGGCTGCCCCTTCCCTTTTTTGCCCCTGCCCGCGAGGACCGTTCTCGCCGGCCGTTGGCGCTGCCCCCGGCCTTCACTCGGGCGACCGGACCAGGCCCGGGCCGGGTCACTGAAACTTCCATTTGCGAATATCGGTAAAGTGCCCGGAGATCGCGGCCGCCGCCGCCATCATCGGACTCACCAGGTGGGTGCGCCCCCCGCGTCCCTGGCGCCCTTCGAAATTGCGATTGCTGGTGGAAGCGCAACGCTCCCCGGGTTCGAGGATGTCGGGGTTCATGCCCAGACACATCGAGCATCCAGACTCACGCCACTCGAAACCGGCGTCCTGAAAGATCCGGTCGAGGCCTTCCTGTTCAGCGGCGCGTTTCACCGCCTGCGAGCCGGGCACGACCATGGCACGCACCTTGGGACTCACACGGTAGCCTTTGGCCACGCGGGCGGCAGCGCGCAAATCTTCGAGGCGCGAATTCGTGCACGAGCCGATGAAGACGCGATCAATCGGAATCTCCTCGATCTTCGCGCCGGGCTGCAGACCCATGTACTGCAACGCCTGCTCGGTCGCGCGGCGGTCCGCGTCACTGGCACCGTTCAACTGCGGCACCTGTCCGGTGACTTGCACCACCATGCCGGGATTCGTGCCCCAGGTGACGTACGGGGCAAGGGTGGCTGCGTCGATGTGAAGAACCTGGTCGAAGTGCGCGCCCGGATCCGACCTCAGGGTTCGCCAGTAACTCACAGCTTGATCCCAAGCTTCCCCCTGGGGTGCAAACTTTCGGCCTCTCAGGTACGCGAAGGTGACCTCATCCGGCGCCACCATGGCCGCCCGCGCGCCCGCTTCGATACTCATGTTGCAAAGCGTCATGCGGCTTTCGACGCTCAGGCCACGCACGACCTCGCCGCCATACTCGATCACGTGTCCGGTGGCGCCGTCGGTACCAATTTGGCCAATCACCCCCAGCGCCAGGTCCTTCGCCGTGACGCCTTCGGGCAGCCGCCCGCGGACTTCGATCTTCATGGTTTTCGGCTTGCGCTGCGGGAGGCACTGGGTCGCCAGTACATGCTCGACTTCCGACGTGCCAATGCCGAAGGCCAGCGAGCCGAAGGCACCGTGGGTGCTGGTATGGCTGTCCCCGCAGACGATGGTCATGCCGGGCTGCGTGAATCCGAGTTCGGGTCCAATGACGTGCACGATGCCCTGCTCGGGTGAATCCATATCAAACAGCCGGATGCCGAATTCCTTGCAGTTGTTCTGCAGGGCCTGAATCTGTTTGGCCGCGATCGGATCGAGGATGGGAGTGCCGCGCGGCTCGGTCGGGATGTTGTGATCGACGGTCGCGACGGTTCGCCGCGGCTGCCGGACGGGCCGGCCTGCGGCGCGCAACCCGTCGAAAGCCTGCGGGGATGTCACCTCGTGCACAAGGTGCAAATCGATGTAGATGAGCGGCGACCGACCGGTCGGCTCGGCGACCAGGTGAGCGTCCCAAATCTTCTCAAACAGTGTGCGTTGGCCTGACATAAGCAAATCGTTTCGCGGTCTTGAACTTGGGGGAGATGCCCCCGGCTGGAGCGAAGACTCATGCTCGCCCGAATATTGTATCAATTCCGAAAGATCGGAGCACTGGGCAAAGCCCGGGGACTTCTCGGTTCCCGGGGCGGCTAGCCAGGCTCTTGCCCGGTCCAGTCTTGCAGGTAAATGACCAGCATGATTGCGCACCCGGCCAGGGGAACGGAGAGTCCGAGTTTCAAGCTGGAGAACCGGGTCGAAGTGAATCCGACCACCCAGGGAACGCAAGCACCTCCAAAGCCCGCCAGGGCGAACATCACACTGCCCAGCCGGTTCGCGGCCCTACCGAACTTGTGCGACAACAAGGCAATCGTGATCGGATACACGGCAGACAAGCCCAGCCCGATCACGCAGGCACTCGCTCGCACCCACACAATGGAGCGCGCCGCCAGCAGTCCCGCCACTCCTAGCCCGGCTGTGGTCACCCCAATACGCGCCATCTTCAAGTCAGAGATTCGTCGCAAGGGAAGGGGCCCGACCAGACGGCCCGCCAGCAGGGCACCATAAAAATACGACGGAGTGGTGGCCCAACCGGCAGCCGGGCGATCCAGCAGTCTTTTCGCGTACGAGGCCAGCCAACCACCCACGGCGTTCTCGGTACCGACGTAGACGAAGAACAGCGTCCCCAGCAACAGAGCCGCGGGAGTCATCAGCAAGCTTGGGAACGAGCCGACAGGCTGGGGAGCGAGAGGCTTTACCCTGCCCGGGTCCGGCAGCGGGACTCCAGCAAGCAGCACCGCCACCAGGAAGATGCAGGCGCCCAGCCCGTACAGCAACGTCGACGTCTGGCCATTTGCTTCGAAGCCGGCGACCAGGAAAGGACACGCCACCGCACCCACGCTCCAGGCGAAGTTCAGGACATTGAGCGCGGCGGCTTTGCCTTGCGGATTCGCGGCCGCGACCAGCAGGTTTGAGGTGGGAATGGTGAGCCCGAATCCCGCTCCGAGACAGGCGACCGAGGCCAGCCCGAACATCCAGGACCCAGCCATCAGGGTGCTCACGCCCATCGCCATGCAGGTCAGCCCAAGCACCATCACCACCCGGTAGCCAAAACGGGGAACCACCATGCCCGAGAACACCACGCCCACCGTCGATGCCAGGAATTGCGCGGTGAACAGGGCGCCCGCCTGGGTGTCATTGAGCGCCCAGCGCGCCGAGAGAGTGGGCAGCAACGGACCAACCAGGACATTGACGATCCCGGTCGGGATGAACGTGATAAAGGCCGCAGCCGTGGGGGTGAACAGCGGACGACGCCCCGATTCGGTCTGCTTGCGATTCCCCATGCAATGGCCGTGGCGTAGGGATTGTACGCCGCACGCTCACCGGCAGCCCCCAATCGTCCAAAACCTGGGTTCTCTCGCCCTGCTGGCAAGGTATGATGAACCGGGCCCGGGCGCCACGGTTCAGAGCCAATGATCAACGGGAAGCGCATTGCCATTGTTCTGCCGGCCTACAACGCCGAGAAAACGCTGCAGGCCACCGTTCACGAGATTCCAGACGCGGTCGACACCTGCATCCTGGTCGACGACCACTCCACCGACGCTACAGCCGACCTGGCGCACAAGCTGGGACTGCAGGTGTTTGTGCATGACCGCAACTACGGCTACGGACGCAACCAGCAGACCTGTTATCGCGAAGCGCTGTCGGCGGGAGCCGACGTGGTCATCATGCTGCACCCCGACTATCAGTACACGCCGTTGCTGGTGACGGCGATGGCGAGCATGCTGGCCTATGACGTCTACGATGTGGTGCTGGGTTCGCGCATCCTCGGCGGGACGGCTCTGCGCGGAGGCATGCCGCTCTACAAATATGTCTTCAACCGCCTGTTGACCGCCTTCGAGAATCTCTTCTTGGGTGTGAAGTTGTCGGAATACCACACCGGCTACCGGGCGTTCAGCCGGAAGGTACTGACCGAGCTTCCGTTGGTCGAAAATTCCGACGACTTCGTCTTTGATAACCAGATGCTGGCGCAGTGTGTGCACTTCGGCTTCCGCATCGGCGAGGTGTCGTGCCCCACCAAATACTTCGCGGAAGCCTCGTCGATCAATTTCGGGCGCAGCGTGAAGTACGGCCTGGGCGTGCTGGCCACCACGATGGAATTTGCCCTGCAGCGGGCCGGCCTCGCACGTTTTCAGATCTTCAGTCCCATGGGCCGCAAGCTCGAAGCCACCGGCATCGCCTACTACGCGCGCGGCAACGCTGATAAACAGACGGCGTAATTCGCACGGCCGCTGCCATCCTCCGCGCCCGGGAACGCAAATCCCCTCAGCCCCGCCGACCGGCCGACACTACTTGGCATCGGTGACTTGTTCCCGGGCCGCGTTGTAGACCCCGAATTTCTGCGCGACCGGCTTCAGCGTGGGATAGAACTGCACAAAGGTGTGCTCGACAGCCGCATGCGCGTCATGACATGCGTAGCAGCCATTGCCTTTGGCGGCAGCTTCGGCTGATTTGTCGTCTCCGCCAAAACCAAAATACGCCCAGGTGTCGGGAAAGCGGGAAGAATCCTTCACCTCAACGGCCATGCCCATCAGGTTGGTCTGGAACTGACCCAGCTTGTTGATGGAGCCCTTGCTCTGCGCCTCGCGCTCTTCGACGATGAACATGGTCTGGTTCGGCCACTTCCCGGAACCCACGAATTCCTGATAGGCCCAGCGCGGCACGAAGACGTTGGTGAACATTTCATGGCTGCCGGGCTCAGGACTGTAGTTCATGCCGTAACCGGAAGAGAGAAACATCCATTCCCGGTACTCGGTCGGACGGAGGAGGTGGCCTTTGTCGTCGTATTGCGGCCGGGAAGACTTGTCATCGGGAGCGGCCGCAAACAGGGCAAGGCAGAGGCCGGCCAGCAGCGCGAACCAGAGAAGCTTTTTCATACGCGCCTCCAAGACTCGAACCGGATTCTAGGCCGCTCGAGCGGGGGCGTCTTGAACAAAATAAACATGGTGACAATTCTGTTGCGGGACAGTCTGTCCCACGGGGTGTCCAGGTTCGAGCGGTTTTGATTGCCTGCAATTGCGGGTATGCCCGGTGCCAGCCAATCCGGTGAACTGCTGCGCGGAGGTGAGTTCTATTCCCCGATCGCGGGCAGGATGTGCACCGGCGAGGTTGTGCTCTCCGAATTGCGCCCGGCCGGCACGCGCCAGGTGCCGCGCCACGAGCATGAACTGGCCTATGTCACGATCGTGCTCGGTGGCGACTACCTCGAAGGTGACCGCAAGCTCGTACAGTTGCAACCCCTGACGGCGGTGTTCAACCCTTCCGGTATTTCCCACAGCACGGTGATCGGTCCGGCCGGAGCCGCGCTATTCACGATCGAGATCCGGACCGAACATCGCAAGCAGCTTGCGATCCGCTTGCCGCAAGAGACGACCTTCGACCGGGGCGCCGGGGCCATGCTGTGGCCGGGCCTTCGCCTCTACTCGGCGTTCAAGGCCCAGATGGCTGACCCGTTGGTGGTCGACAGCCAGGTCTTTGAAATACTCGGAGCCGTTGGTCACCTGGAGCCAGCGGAGTCGGCCCCACCCAGATGGTTCGGGCGCGTGAAGGAGCGGCTCCACGAAGAGTTCCGCCAGAATCTCCGGATGGGTGATCTGGCGCAAGAGGCGGGCATCCATCCGGTACACCTGGCGCGCGTGTTCCGCACTCAGGAGCGCCAGACGCCGGGGGACTATCTCCGCAGAGTGCGGGTGCGAGTTGCCTGTGATCTGCTGCGCGATCCGGAGTGGCCGCTGGCGGCGATCGCGGCGGAGTGCGGCTTCGCGGACCAGAGTCATTTCACGCGAGCCTTCAGACGCGTCGCCGGAACGACTCCGGGGCAGTTTCGCCGGGCATGCAGCGCGCCGACTGCGAGGTCTGCGCTGCCGCGGGAATCTGCGGCCTGGTAGCGCCCCTCACCTTTTCCGCTGGGGGCCGCTTCCCGAGCAACTCCACTTCACCTTCTCCCCAGCCACGCCATAGCGACCGAGCCCGGCGGCCGCGAGCGGCCCAGCCCGTGTGGTAAAGTGCGTTCCGCCGAGGCAAGCCTGCGATGGACTCGATGGGCGCGTGGATTCTCCTGTTCGTCCTGCTCCTGGGAGCAGCATTCCTGCTGTTGCTGCTGCACCGAACCCCGCTGGGCGCCTGGATTCGCGAACGAATTCCAGACCGCCCCCGTCGACGCCTGTTCCTCGCATCGGTCAGTTTCTTCTTCACCTTCGCGGGCGTGCGCGGCATCGTGTTCTGCATCACCCACAAGATCCCGCCCTTTCATTTCATTTTCCTGCGAGGAACCCACATCCATCATCTGGTGTTCGGCATCCTGATCCTGCTGGCCGTCGGTTACGGATGGCTGTGCGACTTCGGAACGGGAGTGGGCGAATCGTCCATCTTTGCCAGCCGGTTGATGGCGATCCTTTACGGCCTGGGAGCTGCCCTGACGCTCGATGAGTTCGCGCTGTGGTTGAACCTCAGGGATGTCTACTGGGCAAGGGAGGGACGATCCAGCATCGACGCCGTCGTTCTGTTCGGCTCACTGCTGGCAATCGGGGCCTGGGGAGCTCCGCTCTTCAGCCGCAGACCCTCCCGGAAGTCCTGAGCTCTACCGGCCAGAGCCGGCGTGGCGGGGTCCTTCCAGAAAACCCGTCAGTTACAATCAGACAGCCAGCCAGAAAAGATCAGAAACTCGCTCCGCAACATTGCCGACCACACCCAACGCGCGCCAAATTGCCCTTCTGCTCATCCTGAGCGCCGCCACCGTCCTGGTCCACGGGTTTCACCCCTACGCCGAAGACGGGGAGATCTATGTCCCGGGAATCAAGCACGCGCTGAACCCGGCGCTTTATCCGCAAAACACCGACTTCTTCATGTCGCATGCGCGCATGACCATTTTTCCGCACCTGGTTGCGGGATCGGTTCGAATTACCCCTCTGTCATGGGATTGGGCGTTGTTCCTGTGGCATTTCGGCTCGATTTTCTTGTTTCTCCTGGCGTGCTGGCAAATCGGACGGCTCGCATTTCGCGAACCACTGGCGGCGTGGGGAGGCGCGACCCTGGTGGCTTCGCTACTCACGATCCCGGTGGCGGGAACTGCGCTCTACATCATGGACCAGTACCTGACCACGCGTGCGCTCTCGACTCCGGCAACCCTGTTCATCCTCGTCAACGCCATCGAACGCAGGTGGGCGCGCGCAGGGCTGTGGTTGCTTTTCACCGCAACCATTCACCCGTTGATGGTGGTGTTTGCCCTGTCTTACGCTGTGGTTTTCCTATGGTTCGACCGGGGTGGCGTGCCGGCGACAGCACCCCTGTCGGAAGCCAGCTCCGCCGCGTTCCTGTTTCCGCTCGGACTGTTCCCTCCGGTCACCGACGCCTACCGGGAGATCCTGCAAAGCCGGCCGTACTTCTTCTTGCTGCGCTGGGAGTGGTACGAGTGGTTGGGCATCTTTGCCCCGCTGCTCCTGCTGGGCTGGTTCGCTCGGATCGCCCGCCAGCAAGACTTGCCGGTGCTGGAACGGCTGTGCCGGGTAACCACCTGGTTCGGCCTGATGTTTTTCGTTGCGGGCCTCGTGCTCACGGTTCCCGAGCGATTCGCCAATCTGGCCGAACTGCAACCCATGCGCTGCCTCCAACTGGTCTACATCTTGTTGTTCATTTTCGCGGGAGGTCTGCTCGCTCAATTCGTACTGAAACGTGCAGCCTGGCGCTGGCTCGTGCTGTTGGTGCCCATTTGTGCAGGAATGTTCTATGCGCAACGCGAACTCTTCCCCGCAACCGCGCACGTGGAATGGCCAGGAGTCCAGTCGCGCAATCCATGGGTGCAGGCCTTCGTCTGGATTCGTGACCATACGCCTCCGGATGCCTTCTTCGCGCTCGATCCAAACCACATGCTTGCGCCCGGAGAAGACCAGCACGGCTTTCGCGCGATCGCGGAGCGCTCCCGGCTCGCCGACCGGGTCAAAGACAGTGGCGTGGTCAGCATGTTTCCGAGGCTGGCGGAGACCTGGCGCAACCAGGTACGGGCACTCGACGGATGGAAGGACTTCAAAGCAGAGGACTTTGCGCGGCTGAAGCGTGCCTACGGCGTCAATTGGGTCATTGTCGAGAAGCGCGTCGCACCGCCGCTCGCCTGCCCCTACCAGAATTCCGCGGTACTGGTCTGCCGCCTTGACTGAGGAGTAGCATCTAATTCTTAGAGATGGCGACCATCACCCCAACGGCTCCTCGGCCCACCCGCAGCCGACCTGCAAGCCGCCCGGCACCTCGTCCCCTGCGACGCGGCATCGCGGTGGGCGAGATTATCAGCTTCGCCTACGAGACCTTCAACAGCAACAAGATCCGCTTTGCCCTGACCGCCCTCGGCATGGTGATCGGCACCGCCTCCCTGATCCTGGTCGTGACCATCGGGCTGACGGGCAAACAATACGTCCAGCGGCTGATCCAGGCCATCGGCGCCAACATGATTTACGTGGAGTACTCGGGCGGCGCGCAACGCATCACCAACAGCGCCCCCGATCCCTTGACCGCGGACGACATGCGCGCGGCCCAGGAGCAGGTGCCCACCATCACCGACGCCTCGCCGCTGGTCGTTCTGAGCGAACGTGTCGCCGCCGGTTCGGGACGGGAGAAAGACATCACGGTGATGGGCGCCTCCCCGGAATACGCCCGCGTCCGCAACCTGGTGGTACTGTCGGGGCGCTTCTTCGACGCTGGCGATGCACAGTCGCGCAACAAGGTCGGCGTGCTGACCGAGAAGATGGCCGAGGAACTCTATGGCTCGGTCGACGCCGCTGTGGGCAAGGTCATCAAGCTGAGCGGCTTGCCGTTCACCGTGATTGGAACGTTCAAGGAGGGCGTCGACACCTTCGGCCAGTCCGAAGTGCAGGACTACACCATGCTGATTCCCTTTACCGTGAGCCGCTATTTCACCGAGAACGCGGCCGTAAAACAGATTTTCTTCACGGTGGCCAGTCCCGACGACGTCATACCTGCGACCGCACAGATCGAGCGCGTCATCCGGTCGCGGCACCGCCCCGAATCGGTCTACACCGTCAGCAACCTGACCCAGCTGCTCTCGGTCTGGGACAAGATTGCCAATGCCCTGACCATCGGACTGCTCCTGATCGCCGCGGTCACGCTGCTGGTGAGCGGCATCGGCATCATGAACATCATGCTGGCGACCGTCAGCTCGCGCATTCGCGAGATCGGCATCCGGAAGGCGATCGGCGCAACCAATCGCGAGATCCGCATCCAGTTCCTCGCCGAAGCCGTGTCGATTTCACTGGTGGGCGGCGTCATCGGAATCGTCATCGGGCTGGCGATTCCTTTCTCGGTCCGGTTCCTGACGGCTTACCGAATCCCCATTTCCGGATTGTCCGCCATCATCGCCATCGTGGTGTCGTCTCTGGTGGGAGTGATCTTCGGGACCCTGCCGGCGACCCGAGCTGCGCAACTCGATCCGGTGGAGAGTTTGCGGTACGAGTGAGAAACAGCTCTGCGCTCTAGCCTCCAACCTTCAGGCGGCAGCGTCCGAACCACCCACCAAACTCTCGAGGCCTGGAGCGAATGGCCTATCGCTGGCGGCTAAAAGCGGGCCCTCAGAACTCCCATCGCGTCGCCGCGCTCGCAAACTTCTTCTCGTACATCGCAAACACCGCCCGCGGGCGCACCACGAAAATCGGCCCGAGATTCGGATCCAGCTTCCAGGGCTTGTATTTGCGGTGGTAAGCCCGGCCCAGTTCCCCAATCCGAGCCGGATCGGCGAGTTCGGCCGCGCTGCCTTCGACGATCACTGCCTGGTTCGCTTCTTCATTACAAACCACGCAGTTCGGATTCGCCGCCAGGTTCTTCGCCTTGCGGGATTGGCGGCCGGTGCTGAAGCAAAAGATCGAGTCGACCCAGACGCCCCAGACCGGCATCGCGTGCGGTGTGCCGTCCGGGCGGCTGGTGATCAGCCAGTAGTTGTGCGAGCGGGCCAACCTGCGCTCAGCCCACTTCCAGGGAAGCAGTCCCTTGCGGCTGCGGGGGACGCCGTACCCGGGCATATGCGGACGACCCGCTGTCGGAGCAGTCTTTTTCACGATTCGCCTGATTCCGGTCACGAGCACCTCCTCCAGCGGACCGAATGGTGCGCCCGACCATCGGCGGCTGTCAATTGGAGGATCGGGATTGCCGGAACGGCAACCTGTGCTTGAACTTGGGCGGAGGCGTTCTGAAGGAAGCTGTCAACCGGCTGACGTTTCGAGCTCGTGGCTCGCAGCCCAAAAGCAGCCAAGCCGGGCTGGTTGGCCCGGCTCGTCTTCCCTTGTTTTCGCCGACCGGAACGACTGAGTTCCGAGGTCCGGTCAGATTCTGTCAAAGTTCCGAATTGTCACCGCTTGCGGGGCCGGTTTGAAGAGTCACCGCTCTTCAAAGCAGAAATTACATGACCAATGCCAGGTTCTCCAGTTCGTGCTGGAGCACTGGCAGAGAGCAGCCGGCCATTTCGACCCGACCGGCAGCATCCAGAGCCGCTTGCGGAGAAACTCCGTATCCACGGCCCATCAGGAAAACCTGCAGCAACTCGGCCGCCTCGCGGGAATCGATCATCCCACCTTGCAGGAGATCGCTCCGCAGAGACGCCAGTTCCATGTTTGTGAATCGTTCTTTCATGGCCGTCCTCACCTCCGACCTGACTTTCGATGCCCTTGACCCATTAGACTCAGCGGCTGACTGAAATGTTGCATGCAATTTCGATGCCGCAATCAGCCTCTGTTCCTATATACGATCCAGAACGCCGTTTGGTTTCTTTAACCCGTGTGGGAATAAAGAGTTGCGGGCAACCCCGGACGGGGTAACCTGCTTCGGGGTGCCAAAAGTACCGCGAGGGTAATGACACAAGGTGTCGTTCTGGGAACGAAAAGCGGCGTTTTTCCGTTCGGAACGCGCCAAAACCCCTGCAAGAGAAAGAACCGGGGGCGTATTTCACCGCAGGGTCGCCTTCGAGGACGGGCCGAAGCTTAGGAGGGATCGAGGGTGGCTTCGTCCACCAACAGAACAGGAATGTTATCCCGAACCGGGTAGACCCGGCGGCAGGTGTCGCATTTCAGAGCCTCGGGGTTCACTTTGAGAACCAGCGGCTTCTTGCAAGCCGGGCAGACCAGAATCTCGAGCAAGTCCGGCGGAATCATGATCGCGAGATTATACGACGGTCGGGCGCAGGGGTGGGCGTGAATTTGTGTGCAGTCAATGGATGTTCTCGAGCGCATCCATTCGTCCTCAAGGGCCCGAACCGTCCCGGTGCTACACTGCTGCCATGGCGGGAAATTCCCGCCTATAACCGCGTCATTGAGGCCGGCGAATGCGCCTCCAAGTGACAGGCTGTACTTGGAGCCAGAATGCCGACCTTTATTTGCAAGCCCGCCCTGAAATGTCCCTTTTGCGCCAGTGAAATTCTGACGGTGTTCCGCAGCAAAATGTGCCTGTCGTTTGACCTTGTAGATGCGGGAGAGAGGAAAGATGGCGCATCGGTCACCGCACTGCTGTGCGGCGAGAATCATTTCTTTTTCATTCGGAGTTGCGATATACGAATCCGGCCAGCGGTCGTGCTGTTTGAGGACGAAGAATCCGCCTGAAAGGGGGCCCAGACGGCAGGATTTGCTGGGCGTGCGGCGCGCTGCGGACCCCGATGTTCCCCTCCTGAAACCGGCCCGGTCGGAAGTCAGGCAGTCGGCACCGACTGGAACCCAGACTGGGACCTAGGCTGACCACGTGGTGCATTCGGACCGGCTCGATCGGGAGCAGGAAGGAGGTCTTGGTCAACGACCAACCAGATCCAACGCTCAAGGCTCGGTTGGTGGTACACCCACCCCGTCCCGGACGTTTCTCCGCTCTTGAGCGACGGCCTGAATCGCGAAAGCGCGTCGCTTCGGTTGTTCACTGACGCTTACGTTACCAGCGCTCGCAAATACCGTTCGGCCGACCGGTGAACCACCTCTTTTGCATTCTCTTGCACCACAAAATTGGGCCACGCGCCATACAACTTGCTAAACGCAAACGGCTCGAGCGCTGCAACGATCCGGCGCAGGCCGGCTGCGTTGAGAGGAACAAAGTTCGGATAGCTGTACATGAAGCTGACCCATCGCCGGTCCGGACAGACTTGCGGCTGGTCTCCAGTGAACAGAGCTCCTTGCCCGTTTTCAGCTGCAGCCGAATGCAAGACCTGGAAGCCGGGAAAATGTCCGCCCACACAAATCAGCGTCAGACCGCGCTCCGGTGAATAGGTGTCTCCTTGCCAGAACGTAATGCTGGCATCAGGGCGCTGCACCCATTCCCGATCGCTTTCATGCAGGTAAATGGGGACGCCGCCGAACGCGCGGCTCCACTCGACCATGGAGGTGTAATAGTGCGGATGGGAGATCGCGATGGCCGAAATTCCGCCCAGCGCGCCGATGAGCGCGACCGTGTCCGGACCGACCAGGCTGACGCAATCCCACAGAAAATTTCCTTTTTCCGTTCGTATGAGCAGCGCCCGCTGCCCAATTCCAAAGGCGGGAGTGGTCGTGATGCCCCAGATCCCCTCGCCTTCCTGATACAACGTGTTGCGATGGGTCCGCTGTAATTGCTCCAGTGTGGTCCACTGCTGTCCCTGCAAACCCACAAATTGCCGCTCGTCCTCACAGATAGGACAGCGTTGCGGCGGGTGGTCGGCGGGAGGAAATTGTGTTCCACAAGTCACGCACACGTGGGTCATGGACTCCTCTTTGAGCTGCGCTTTCGGGGCTATGCTCGCACCGGCTCAGTCGGAACGCGCTCGGTGGTTCTCGGCACGAAGGGCTCGAGCAGCGAGCGGAATTCCGGACTCAGGTGGAGTGCTTCGGTCTCTTGCTCAAACACGCTGCGTGGATCGGCTGAGGCTTTCAGCGCGTAACGCAGGTAGGACAGCCGCAGGAGCCACAGGGCGTGCTTCAGGTCGTTCTCGCCCCGCACCTGAAAGGTGGTCCAGCCCGAGTTGGGAACCCAGCGGTGCCCTTCCGCAAAACCTGCGGCCAGGAGCGCGTCGCGCAGCGGGCGCGGGAAGGGAATGTCCACCACCCCGCCGATATGCACGTGACCGACTTCGGCACTCCCGAAGCGGAATTCCCTCCCGCCAAAACGATGCGCGTGAACCGATATGTTCGCCCAGGTCGATACTGCCTCTTCGAGTTTTTTCAGATGCTTCATCCTCATTTTCGATGACGAATCGTGACGGCTCGATTCAGCGTGTCGACCCGATCCTTGTCCGTGCCTCGGTGTCTCCATGGTGAAAAAGCCCCCGCAGTTCTAGAATGAAGGTTCTCGAACGGTTGCAACGAGGGAACAGATGGCGGCCATGATTCTGGATGGGAACAAGATCGCCGGCGAGATCCGGACCGAAGTCGCCGCCGAGGTGAAGTCGCTCGCGGCAGCGGGCATGCGCCCCGGACTCGCGGTGGTGCTGGTGGGGCACAACCCCGCTTCGGAGATTTATGTACGCGGCAAAGTGAAGAGTTCGGAAGAGGTCGGAATCTATAGCGAGAAGCACACGCCTCCGGATACCTCGACGACCGGGGAACTACTCGCGCTGGTCGAGGATCTGAACCGACGGGATGAGATCGACGGCATCCTGATGCAGTTGCCTTTGCCTCTGCACCTCGACGCGAAAAAAATCCTGGAGGCGGTCGATCCTGCCAAAGACGTGGATGGCTTCCACCCGATCAATGTCGGATACCTATCCACGCAGCGCCCCGGACTGGTGCCCTGCACCCCGGGCGGCGTGATGGAAATGCTGCGGCGGTCCGACGTTCGAGTGGCAGGGCGCGAGGCGGTTGTGGTCGGGCGCAGCGATATCGTGGGCAAACCTATGGCGATGCTGCTGCTCAACGCGAACGCCACGGTTACGGTCTGCCACTCGAAAACGCCCGACCTGCCGGGCGTCTGCCGGCGGGCCGATATTCTGGTCGCCGCCATCGGGCGAGCGGGCATGGTTACGCGCGACTTCGTGAAGCCGGGAGCGACGGTGATTGACGTCGGCATGAACAAAGTCACGGATCGCACCGAGTTCGAACGCTTCTTCCAGGGAAACCAAAAGCGTGAACAGAGGTTTGCGAAGAACGGGTCCACCCTGGTCGGGGATGTGCATCCCGAAGTTGCGCAAGTCGCTGGAGCGATCACACCCGTGCCCGGAGGGGTGGGGCCTCTGACGATTGCCATGCTGATGGCCAATACAGTGAGGGCCGCGAGGCTGCGACGAGCCTCGGCGGTTCCGGTCGGCTGACACCGTTTCACCCCCGAGCCACCGAGGCACAGAGACCGGCCAAGCTATTCTTGCGCTTTCCGAACAACATGGCCGGGATGAGAAACTGCGCCCCCGAGCCCGATTTTCGTCGCGTTTCGCCGGTCTCGGTGACTCCGTGCCTCTGGGCGTGAATGACATTTTCCGCGACCCGCGGGAGAAGGTGACCAATTGCTGAAAGTCGGGCTGACCGGTGGGATCGCCAGCGGCAAGTCGGTGGTAGGCGAAATGTTCGCGGCGTTGGGAGCGCATCTCATCCAGGCCGACCAGATCGCCCACCAGTTGATGCAACCCGGGCAAGGCGTCTACAACGAAGTCGTCCGGCAATTCGGAGCCGCGATTCTGAATCCCGACGGCAGCGTGAACCGTCCGCGGCTGGCCGAGGCCGCGTTCGGCAATCCGGGCGGGCGCGGCTCGTCGCGGGTCAGCGAACTGAACCGCATCGTGCATCCGGCCGTAATTTGCCGCCAGGATGAATGGATGGCGGAAACCGGTCGGCGGGACCCGCAGGCCATCACCATCGTGGAAGCGGCCCTGATTCTGGAGGCCGGCGCCAAGAACCGCTTCGACCGGATCCTGGTCGTCACCTGCCGCGAGGAACAGCGGGTCCAGCGCCTGGCGGAGCGCCTCAAGATCGATCCCGAAGCCGCGCGCCGCGAAGTCGTCCGCAGGATGGCCGCGCAGTTACCCGACGAAGAGAAGATCAAGGCGGCCGACTACGTGATCGACAATTCCGGCTCGCTCGATGCCACCACCCGGCAGGTTCGAAACATTTATGAGCGTCTGCGGGCCGAGGCCGAAGCTCAGACATTGGGTCCCCCACCACGTTAACTTCTTCCCTTGCCACCCGCTGGCCGATCCCGCGAACCAGACCGGTCGATCCTCCGTATCACCATGGAGACAACCGCTCATCCACTCCTCGGCAGGTGTCCGGATGGCTGTTCCTTGATTAAAATGGGTGGTTGGCCCAAAGTCTGACCTGCCTCTCGGCGAAGGGAATCTGTATGAAGCTTTTGCGTCCGGTTGCACTGGCAATCCTGCTGGCGGCAGCGTTCTTTTATTTCACGACTCGGAAGTCGTCCCCGCTGCGCCAGGCGAACTGGATCAGCCATCCGAACAAGGTGGAAATCACTGAGGCCTCGGCGGGCGAGCCGCTCGACGCGGACGAGCAGAACAACATCCTCGTCTACCGCAAGAACATCCCTTCGGTGGTGAACATCACGTCGAAGGCTGTGGCCTTCGACTTTTTTTACGGCCTCGTCCCGCAGGAGGGCCAGGGCTCGGGCTTCGTGATCGACAAGGAAGGCCACATCCTCACCAACTACCATGTGATCGCCGACGCCCGCCAGGTCGAAGTCACGATGCACAATCGCAAGAAGTTTAGGGCCACCGTGGTCGGCTCAGACCCGGCCCACGACCTGGCCGTCATCCAGATCCAGGCGCCTAATCTCACGCCGTCGGTTCTGGGCGATTCGCGCAACCTGCAGGTCGGACAGAAGGTGTATGCGATCGGCAATCCTTTCGGCCTGGCCGGTACCATGACGCGCGGAATCGTCAGCTCGATCCGGCCTGTGAAGGAGCCGAACGGCGCGACCATCGACGAAGCCATCCAGACCGATGCCGCCATCAACCCGGGCAATTCCGGCGGCCCGCTGATGAACGGGCACGGCGAGGTCATCGGCATCAACACCATGATCCTCTCCAGCGTCGGCCAGAACGCCGGCATCGGCTTTGCCATCCCCATCAACACCGCCAAAGCCGTGCTCAACGACCTGGTCACGCTCGGGCGCGTGCGCCGTCCCGCGCTGGGAGTGCAGACGATCCCGATCGGTCCCGAACTCGCGGACCAGATCGGTCTGCCGGTCGACTTCGGACTGCTGATCGTCAAGGTCACTGCTGGCGGCGCGGCCGAGCACGCCGGCCTGCGCGGAGGCACTGAGCGAGCCTACCTCGGCAACATCCCGATCATGCTGGGCGGCGACCTGATCGTCGCCATCGACGGCGAAAACATCCAGGATCAACAGGATCTGGCCCAGGTCATGAATGCCCACCGCGCCGGCGACACCGTGAAAGTTACCGTCTATCGCGCGAAGCAGAAAATTAACCTGACCGTGACCCTGGGGGAGGCCAGGGAGCAGGTCTAGCCGGCTTCGGAAAGAGTCCTCCAGCCGGCAACCAGGGGAAGGGCACGAGTGCACGGGATGGCGAGAAAGGCGGTCGCAAATACCTCGCGCCGCAGCGCCTGAGATTTTGCTTTTCCCCGCGCACCGACGCACGTTCCCGCGTCCTTTTCAGGATAGGAACCGGAATTCAGACATCTGTGGTAAGCTTCTGTCCCTGCCTATGACTGCCGTCCTCTAAATCTGCTGGTTGTCTTCTGAAGCAAGAATTGCGCCCCGAAGTGTGCGCGATCCCGCTTCAGCCCGCAGTTCCACCCCAGCAACCAGACCAGAAAGGATTCTTGCCATGCACTTCGTGGACAAGGCATTCGCTCGCCGCCTGGAGTCAGCCGAGGAGATGCCACAGGTGGAGTACGCCCGGCTGTATCAGCAAATTCGTCCGGATATCGGCGCGGCCGTCGAAGAGTTCTGTGGCGGGCACATGATCTTCGCCGGTCTAAACTCACCCATCGGACGCGCCACCGGGAGTGGCTTGGACATTCCCATGACCGAGGCCGACCTCGACCGCCTCGAAGCTTTCTACCGCGCGAGGAACGCTCCCGCCCAGCTCGATATTTGTCCGCTCCATGACCTGAGCCTGATCGACCTGGTGAAGGCGCGGGGCTACGGCATCGCAGAGCTGAACAACGTCCTGTATCGGGCGCTCGACACGGTCGAAGCGATCCAGGCTCCTCCCGACGTCGAGTTCCGTCCCGGCAAGCCGGAAGAGGCCGCGCAGTTCGCCCAAATCGTCTCGCGCAGCTTCTTCGAAAGGGGCGACGTGCCCGAGGGCTTCGACGGGCTGATGACGCCGCTGTTTCAATTCAAGAATGCGCGGACGTTCGTGGCCTGCGTGAACGGCACGCCGGTGGCCGCCGCTGCCGGGCTGGTCATTCCCCAGCATCGGGTATTTGCTCTGTTCGGCGCGGGTACGCTGCCGGAATTTCGAGGCCGCGGAATCCAGACCGCTCTGCTGTGCGCCCGCATGAGAGCCGCCGCGGACGCCGGATGCGCGTTCGTGGTCGTGGTGACCCGGGGCGGCACCACGTCCGCGCGAGCCTGCATCCGGCTCGGCTTCCACCTGGCGTATCGCACGGCGACCG
>Ga0137396_10000161_pt1 | contig 27568 bp, 25 predicted proteins | sample czc16metaG_FD_108284 | JGI IMG/M metagenome (GOLD analysis project Ga0137396, IMG submission 108284) | Vadose zone soil microbial communities from Angelo Coast Range Reserve, California, USA - czcobulk3.16 metaG | ecosystem: Environmental > Terrestrial > Soil > Vadose zone | place: USA...
AAGCAGTTGGCACAGCACGACTTACACGCCAAGTCCCCGATCCGCGGCGATTCGCGAGTGCCGCCCCACGGTTCCTTGCCAGACTAGGCTGACAAGATGTGAGACCTGGGAGGGCGAAACTAGGGCGTTTTTGCGACTCGGGCAGGCGGAAATGCGGCGGCGCGGCGCGCCACGGCTCGCCGCTTCAGGCAGATCGGACAGGGCCCGAGTTTCGGGGCTTGGCCGAGGGTCACCTGAACCGGGCCGAGGGTGACGGCGGTGTCGGTGAGGGTCACCGTAAGGGTAAGGGTTTTCCCGAGGACCGACCCGCTGAAGCGGGCGGGGTGGAGGATCCCCCGGTCCACCGGGTACGCTGTGATGTCGTGCTCGCCGGGAAGGTCGAAGTGGCCCATGGCGTCCGCCACGATCGGCTGGTGCAGATCGCCGTAGGTGCAACCGATGTGGACGTGGGCGCTCGTGTCGTCGGCGATGAGCCCGGCGTTGTCGCCACCCCACGTCCCGGCGACCTTGCCGGGGGAGGGACGCGGCCCCGCGAGATCGCAGTTGCGCAGCAGCACCAGCGCCACTCCGGCGAAGACGATTCGGTTCATAGGCTCTCCCTAATACCTACCTCGGCTGCCACTTTCCCGTCACAATCAGCTCCTCGATCAAGTCCGGCGCCGTCCGCCCCGCCGCCTCCGCGGCGAAGTTGATGACCAGGCGGTGCGTGAGCACGGTCGGCGCCACCGCCTTCAAGTCGTCGAAATCCGGCATCGGGCGGCCGTCCAGGGCAGCGCGTGCCTTGGCGCCCAGGATCAAGTACTGCGACGCCCGCGGGCCGGCCCCCCACGACACGAACTCTTTAATGAACGCCGGTGACTCGGCGTCCGGGGCGCGGGTCATCCGCACCAGCGTCACCGCCGCGCGCACCAACGGCTTCGTCACCGGGATGCGGCGCACGAGGTGCTGCAGCGCGAGCACGTCTTCGGCCGTGAGCACCGGCGCAATGGTCGCCGCGAGATCGCCCGTCGTCGCCTCGACGATCGTCTCTTCTTCGTCCTTAGACGGATAGGTCACCCGCAGCTCGAACATGAAGCGGTCGAGCTGCGCTTCGGGGAGCGGATACGTTCCCTCCTGCTCGATCGGGTTCTGCGTGGCGAGCACGAAGAACGGCGACGGCAGCTGATGCGTCTGGCCCGCCGCCGTCACCTGGTGCTCCTGCATCGCCTGGAGCAGCGCCGCCTGCGTCTTGGGGGGCGTGCGGTTCACCTCGTCGGCGAGCACGATGTTCGCGAACACGGGCCCGCGCACGAAGCGGAAGCCGCGCTTCCCGGTCGTCTGGTCCTCCTCGATGATCTCCGTGCCGGTGATATCGGACGGCATCAGATCGGGGGTGAACTGGATGCGCGAGAACTTGAGCTCGAGCGCCTGGGCCACGGTCGAGACCATCAGCGTCTTGGCGAGCCCCGGGACGCCGAGCAGCAGCGCGTGGCCTCCGGAGAAGACGGCGGTGAGAATGCCGTCGAGCACGTCTTTCTGGCCGACGATGCGGCGCCCCACCTGCGCCAGGAGGTCGGCGCGCGCCCGGGCCAGCCGCTCGAGCAGCTCGACGTCGCCCTGCGGCCGGGAGGCGGGATGCGGGAGAGGGGAAGGGTTGGCCGTCATGATCGCTCCAGGTTAGCACATCATACTCCCAAGCGCCACATAAGTTTGCGCGGTTCGCCCTTTGCTTGCGAAATTTTTCACAAGCGCGTAGCTTTGCGCCGTGAAACGCCCGGGACCGCTCCGCTACGCCGGGCTCGGGGTCCAGCTGGCCGTCACCATCCTCGTCTCGGTCCTCGTGGGGCAGTGGGTGGATCGCCAGGCTGGAACCGACGGCGTCTTCACGATTCTGGGAGCGTTGCTTGGCTTCGGCGGCACGCTGTACTCACTGATTCAGGAACTCACCAAGGCCGACAAGGACGGGCGGTGACGGCGCCAGGTCGGTACCTGGTCGGCGTGGCGACGGTTGCCGCAGCGGCCCTCACTCTTAGCTTCGTGCTGTCGCCGGACGCCGGGTCCGGAGTCCGGCTCGCGTTGGGGATCGCCCTCGTAGTGCAGGGGCCGCTCGGGTGGTGGCTGGTGCGGGCGCTTGGGACGGAACGCTTCCTGCTGGTTTGGGCGACGGGCATCGTGGTGCGACTCCTGGTCGTGGCGGCGTGCGCTCTGGTGATCGCCCCGCAGCTCAAGCTGGCGCTCGAGCCGACGCTGTTCGCCCTGGTGGGCGTCCTGATGGGTTTCGTCGTGGTCGAGGCGTTCGTGGTAAAGGCGACGGGCACTGAGGTGCGATGAGCCGGTTCGCTCGGATGGGAGGAAGCATCGTGGTGGCGCTGGTGGCGCTGGCGGGACGAGCCGCCGCGGCGCAGCAGCATGCCCCCGCATCCGAGTCGAACGAGATCGACATCATGGCGCACCTCGGCAACTCTCATGCGATCGAGCTGCCCACTTGGAAAGCGCCCTACTACCGGGAAGTCGAGCTGCCGCGCTTCGCGCCGCTCCGAGTCGGCGGTCTCACCGTCGATCTCTCGCCCACCAAGCACGCCGTGTTCCTCACACTCGCAGCCGTGCTGGTCGCCCTGGTGTTCATGTACACTGCGCGTGTGGTGGCGCGCGCGCAGGCGGCCGGCCGCCCGCCGCGCGGCTTCGCCGCGGCGATGGAGGCGACGGTGCTCTACATCCGGCAGGAGGTGATCCTGCCGAACGTGGGGCCGCACGGCGAAGGGTACGTGAACTACCTGCTGACAGTTTTCTTCTTCCTGCTCGCCTGCAATCTGCTGGGGCTGCTGCCGTGGAGCGCGACGCCGACCTCGAACATCGCGGTCACGGGGGCGATGGCGCTGGTCTCGTTGGCCGTGATCGAGATCTCGGGGATGCGGGCGCTGGGGCTGAAGGGCTATCTGGGAACGATCTTCTTCCTGCCGGAGGGGCTGCCCACGCTGCTCAAGCCGGTGATGCTGGTGATCATGACCCCGATCGAGATCATCGGGAAGCTGGCGAAGCCGTTCGCCCTCGCCGTCCGGTTGTTCGCCAACATGACGGCAGGGCACGTCGTGGTCCTGGCGCTGATCGGGTTGACGTTCTTCTTTCAGAGTTACCTGGTCGGCGTGGCCGCGTCGGCCATGGCGACGGGGATCATGCTGCTGGAGCTGTTCGTCGCGTTCCTGCAGGCGTTCGTGTTCACGCTCCTGACGAGCGTGTTCATCGGGTTGATGCGCGCGGCGCATTGAAGCGGGTGCAGGGCCGACGGCGTCGGGCGCTCGCGCCGCCGTCGGAGGTAGCCCGCCCGCGGGGCGGGCGAAGCTCACTGATCGCTTGGGCGATCGAAGGGAGCCACCGCGGCGACGCCGGTCCGGGAGACCCGGCGCAGGCGCGGGCGAGCGCACCAGACATCCATCTCTCGCTCACGAATGGGAGTGTGACATGCTGCTGAACGTGCTCGCTCTGTTGCAGGAGCCCGCGGCGGAGGCCGCCGGCAAGGGCTACGCGCTGATCGGTGCGGGTCTCGCCGCGGGGCTCGCGGTGCTCGGCGCCGGCGTCGGCATCGGGCGGATCGGCGGCCAGGCCGTCGAAGGCATGGCGCGCCAGCCGGAGAACAGCGCGCGCATCCAGACGGCGATGATCATCGCCGCCGCGCTGGTCGAAGGCGTGGCGCTGTTCGCCGCCGTGGTCGCGTTCGTCATGCAGGGCAAGGTCCATTTCTAGTCGAGGACGCATGCGCACGTCGCTGGGGCTCGCTTTGCTGCTCGTCGCCACCACGGTGCTGCCGGCGCGGGCCCAGGAAGGCGGCGCTGGGCCGCTCACGGTCGACGGCGGGCTCGTCATCTGGACGCTCGTCGTGTTCGGGCTGCTGCTCCTCGTCCTGAGGCGCAGCGTGTGGCCGGTGCTGCTGGCAGCCGTGCGGGAGCGGGAGCGACGCCTCGAGGAGCAGATCGCGCAGGCGCAAAAGGATCGGGGGGAGGCCGCCGCGCTGCTCGAGGAGCACAAGCGGCTCCTGGCGGGGGCGAGGGCCGAGGCGCAGGAGCTGATCGCCAAGGCGAAGGCCGTCGCCGAGAAGGAGCGCGCCGCGCTGCTCGCCAAGGCTCGGGAGGAGTACGAAGCGTTGCTGGCGCGGGCGCGCAAGGACATCGAGGAGGAACGGGAGAAGGCGATCCTGGCGCTGCGCCGCGAGGCCGTGGACCTCTCGATCGCCGCGGCTGCGAAGCTGCTCGAGGCGCAGCTCGACAACGAGGCCAACCGCCGCCTGGTGACGGAATACCTGGCGACGCTCGAGCAGCGACAGTGAAATCCGTCACGATCGCGCGCAACTACGCCGAGGCGCTGCTCCTGGCGGCGGAGGGTGCCGACCGAGGTGGACGCGAGACCGTCGAGCAGTACGGCCGGCTGCTGGAGGCCGTGGCGGGCGCGATCCGGGCGGACGAACGCATCGCCGTCGCGCTCGACTCCCCCCGGGTCTCGAAGGCCACCAAGAGCGCGTTGCTCGAGCGGGCGTTGGAGGGCATCGCGGGCCTCGAGTTCGTGCGCTTTCTGCAGGCGGTGGTGCGGCGCGGCCGCCAGGGTCTCCTGGCGGAGATCTCACAGGAGTATCAGGGCCTGGTGGACCTGCGGCTCAACCGCGTGCACGCCGGTGTGACGCTGGCGCGCGACCCGGATGATCTGCTCGAGCGGGAGATCGCCGAGCGCCTCACCGCGGTGCTGCACAAGGAGGTCCGGACGCACTTCCGCACCGATCGCGGGATCCTGGGCGGCGTCGTGGTGCACATCGGCGACCGAATCTACGACGGCTCGCTCAAGCGCAAGCTCGCCGTGCTGCGGCGCAGGATGCTGACGGGAGAATAGGCGGGACCCCAGGGCGACGCCCCGGGGCCAACCAGGGTTGGCCCGCGCCGTCGTCGTTTGCGCCTACAACTTATAGCGCAGCCCGATTGAGATGCCACCGCGTCGCGTCGCCCGCCGCTCCACTCCCGCCGGCGTCTCGTCGCGATTCATCACCGATCCGCTCACGACCCCGGTCGCGCGAAGCGACCCGGCGCACCGTCCTGAGAGCGGCCACTCGAATGCGACCGCTCCCCGCCCCCCGACGCGCGTGCGCGAGACGCCGTCCACGTCCCAGATGGAGAGGCTGGGACCCGCTTCGACGCGAGTCACCCAGCCGGCACCGAAGCGCGCGACCGCCAGGGAGATCTCGGGAGCGGCTTCGAGCAGTGACGCGCGGTCGTAGAAGACCACCGCCGTTTGGTTCTGCTCACCCGCGAGGCCGGTGCGGGCGTACATCAACCCGATGCCGACGCGTACCGGGCCGAGATCCCGGGCCACCCGCACCCCGAACGTCGTGGGGCGGTAGGGGCCGAGCGAGGCACCTGAGCTGTCCCGCGCCGTGCCTCCGAAGCGCGCCACCCCGACCTCCGCCGAGAGGCCCCACTGCGCGGCGCGGATCCGACCGGGAACGGCCAGGGCGACTACGGCGAGCAATCTGATGAGCGTGCGCATGCTTGCTCCCTTGTGAAAACCGTTCACTTCAGCTCCAGCTGCACCCAGCCGTTGGTGACGTTGTTCTCACCCTTGACGATCCAGTTGAATCCCGGGTGATACTCACCGACGACGTTGTCCTGGACGACGTCGCCTACCAGCTCGTCGTTGGTGTTGATGATCGACGCGAGCGCGCTCAGCAGCTTCTGGAACGCCTGCGCGTACTTCCACAGCTTCTGACCGGTGATCGACGTCGTGTCCTTCCCGGCCGTCCGCAGCTGGTTCGCCGCGTCCACGGCTTCGAGCGCCCTCTTCCAGGCGTCGCTGCTCGTCTTGATCTGGCACGCCGTGTCGTCGTCCTCCACGACGTAGACCCGCACGTTCTGGCCGTGGTGAGCGACGTTGTAAGCGTCGATCTGGCTCTTGCTGAACAGCATGACGCTGCCGCTCCAGTCGAGACCGTTCTGGTCGAAGTAATAGGGTGCCGGCTGCTTCTCACCGGCACACTGGTAGTCGGTGAGCGAGTCGCTCTGCCCCTTCTGGCCGAGCACGTGCACCTCAAATTCGGGGGCGCCTTTCAACCAGCCCTCAAAATCATCCACAAAATGGGCTTGCGTCATGTAGAGCCCTGATGGGGGCGGCGGCGGGGGCGGCGGGGGCGGCGGGGGCGGCGGGGGCGAGCCGCCACCGCCACAGTCCTGCATGCACAGCTGCATCGAGGGCCGTGGCGTGAAGTCGGTCTCGACCGGGACGAGCGCGATCACCGGAGTCGCGGGCGGCCGGTCCGGGTCGAGCAGGACGCGGTGCCCTTGCGGGTCGAACGCCACCGGGACGTCGTGATCGCGCAGGGCGGTCGCGACGAGCACGTTGGCGTCGCCGGTCCAGGCGCGCCGGTGCACCGGCACGGGGAGGTAGAACTCGAGCGGGATCGCCGCCTGCGCCTCGCGGTCCACCTCGGCTGCCGTCACGCCGGCATGTCGGGCGAGCTCGTCGCGGGCGCGGGCCCCGTGCGCGCCGAGAAAGCGCTGAAAGTGGAGCTTGTGCTCGCGAAACGGCGAGGAATCGAGCTGCGCTTTGACGTACGCACGGAACGCCGGGTGCGCGAGCGCGCGCGCCAGGTGTTGCGCCAATGCCTCGGATTTCGTCTGTAGCTCGGCGTCGACAGAGGTCGCCGCCGCTGCGGGTCTGCTGGGGGCAGGGCCCGTAGTATTCTGGGAGCGGTCGCTGCACCCCACTACGGCGGCGACGACTGACACCGCCGTCAGGGTCCAACCGATCGAGAGATAGCGCGATTTATGCGTCATAACTGGCTCCTGTTGTCGAGGGTTTGCACGCGCAACATGAGGAGTCAGTCGTCGAAAACCGGCGCCCGATTCGTGCGCCGCCGGTCAAAATCACGCACCACGCCTCCCCGTCTGAGCGAGGGGCGTGTAGCTTCCCCATCCCCATGACCCCGATGATCCCGATCCTTCTTTTATTGATGGCCCCCGACACCCTGGGCTACTGGCAGCAGCGGGCTGCCTACCACATCACGGCAGCGTTGGACGAGCCGGCGGGCGTGCTAGTCGGTCACGCGCGGATCACCTACGTGAACCGCTCCCCGGACACGCTGCGTGACTTCTTCGTGCACCAGTATCTGAACGCCTTCCGGCCGGGCTCGCGCTGGGCCGCGGCGGACGCGGCCGAAGGACGGGTGCGATTCCAGCGGCTGCGAGACCCGGACTACGCGTTCGAGCGCATCACGGATGCGACGGTGATGGGAGAGCGGGCCAGACCCGACTATCCGTATGCTCCCGATTCGACGATCGCGCACTGGGCGCTGCCGCGGCCGCTCGTGCCGGGAGACTCGGCGGTGGTGGAGATCGACTGGCGGGCGCGGCCCTCGACGCTGCCGCGACGACAGGGGCGCCAGGGACGGCGGCTCGATTTCGCGCAGTGGTATCCGAAAGTCGTGGTGTACGACCGGTGGGGATGGCAGGACCACCCGCTCTATCCCGCGGGCGAGTTCTACGGCGAGTTTGCGACGTACGACGTGATGCTCGACCTCCCCCAAGACCAGGTCATCGGGGCCACCGGCGTGGTGGTCGAAGGCGACCCGGGATGGGAGCACGCCAAGGTCGATCCGCGGCTGCGGGTCGACTACCAGCGCGGCTGGTACGGGCCGCGGGTCCCTGGGGCGGGATGCGGCGCGGTGGCGACGGGACGCAAGTGCGTCCATTTCCACGCCGAGCAGGTCCATCATTTCGCCTTCTCGCTCAACCCGCGGTACGTGTACGATGAAGGGCGCTACGGCGACGTCGTGGTGCGGGCGCTCTACCTCCCGGAGGACAGTGCGACGTGGGGAAAGGGGATCGCGGTGCGCAACACGGAGGTGGCGCTGGCGTGGCTCGACTCGCTGTACGGGAAGTTTGCCTGGCCGACGCTCACCAATGTGCACCGCATCGAAGGCGGCGGCACCGAGTTCCCGATGCTGGTGATGGACGGCTCGGCCGGGCTTGGCCTCATCATCCACGAAGTCGGCCACAACTACACCATGGGGATCCTGGCCAACAACGAATGGCGGGAAGCGTTTCTCGATGAGGGGTTCACGAGCTTCCAGACGAGCTGGTTCTTCGAACGACACGCGGGACGTTCAGAATACCCGGCGCTCGAAGCAGACGTGCTGATGCTCGACCTCGATCGCTGGAGCGAGCCCGTCTCCATGCCGAGCGAGCGGTTCCGCGACTTCTTCACGTACAACCAGATGGCGTACGCCAAGGCGCAGCTGTTCTACGAGCAGCTGCGCTACGTCGTGGGCGACGAAACGATGCGCCGGATCCTGCGGGCCTACTACGCCCGCTGGAAGCTCAAGCACGTGGACGAGGACGCGTTCCGGGAGGTGGCGGAACAGGTCTCGCGGCAGGACGTGAAGTGGCTGTTCGGCCAATGGTTGCACGGGACGCCGTTGATCGATTACTCGCTGAAGCGGGTCAGGCGATCGCCGCGGGCTGACGGCCGCTGGCTGACGTCCGTCACGCTCGAGCGGAAGGGCGACGGCTTCATGCCGGTCGAGATCGGGACGCAGGGCCGAGGAGGCAAGGGAGACACCATCTACGCCCGCGCCACCGGCCAGCCGGCGCTCGAGCGCGTCGAGTTCACCACCGCCAAGCGACCGGGCCCCCTGATGCTCGACCCCCGGGTGCGGGCTCACGACTACAACATGCTGAACAACCGGGAACGGCACGGACTGCTGGGCGGAGGGGGCGCGTGGACGCTGCGGATCGACGATCCGTTCCAGGAGACGGTGCGCCGCGATCGCGGTGTACGCGGCTTGCTCCCCGTGATCTGGTCCAACGACTTCGGTGGCGTCACGGTCGGCGTGCGGGAGCGGGCCAACTACCTCGGCCGCTACAACCGCGCCCTCGTGCTCGGCACGGTGGCGACGCGGGGCGGCGCGAGTCAGGTCCTCGGGTTGTACGGTCGCTGGAGCAATCCGATCGGCCAGCTCCAGCCGCGCACTGAGACGAGCGTGGCGGCGTGGTTCGTCGAGGGTCGTGCGGGGGGCAAGATCCAGGTAGACCATGCGTTGCGACCGCGGCTCGTGGACGCCGCCGACCCCCATGTGGGGTTCGATGCCTTGTGGATGGCGACCACTGACCTGGGGTACCTGGATCGCCGGCTGTGGGACGACGCGGGCACGGTGGAGGGTGGGCCGTGGGTGAGCACGACCCGGACCCTGGGTACGGCGGTGTTGCGGGCGCGGCTCGGGGCCCACGCGGGGGTCGCCTACTGGAACCCGGGACCCGGCATCGTCGCCAACAACCGCTACGATTTCGAGGCGTTCGGCCGGTTCGCCGGGGAAGCGAGCGTCCGCACGCCGTCGTGGGGTGCGCGGCTGTTCGCGGGCGCCTACCTCGGCTCGTCCGATCCGGTGCGGCAGCGGCGTATCTCCATCGCGGGCGCCGATCCCTACGAGACGTTCACGAACCCCTTGCTGCGGAGCCGGGGCGCGTTGCTGCTGCGCCCCGACTTTCATTATCAAGCGCCCGGCGGTGCGAACCTCCGCGGCTTCCGGCCAGACCTGGCGGGGCGCTGGGCGGTGGCGGTGAACCTGGAAGCCACGCCGTGGGTCCTGCGACGCGATCAGGGTATCTTGCGGGGGCTCGGGCTCGAGGCGTTCGCGGATGCCGGGGTCGTGGACACGACGGCGCTTCCGTCATCGCCCCCGGGGCAGTGGTACACCACGCTGTACGACATCGGGGTGGGGTTGATGACGCGCCATCAGGTGAAAGAGCTGGCCTGGACGATGCGCCTCGAGGTGCCGCTGGCCGTGAACCGCTGGGACGACGCCCGGGATTTCACGCCGGGAGACAAGCGCTTCGCGTTCCGCTGGCAGGTCAGCGTCGGGACCAGCTTCTGATGGACACGCGGGCGAGCGATCGGCGCGGCTTCTTTCGCGAGACGTTCGGCCGGCTGCTGCAGGAAGTGCGGGTGCGCACCGAGCAGCGCGTCGCGCCCCGCCGCTACTTCCGCCCGCCCGGCGCGGCGGACGAGCTCGCCTTCCTCGCTTCCTGCACGCGTTGCGGCGACTGCATCGACGTCTGTCCGGTGCACGCGATCCTCAAGGCGCCGGCCGGCGCCGGGCTCGCCGCGGGAACGCCGATGATCGATCCCGGCATCCAGGCGTGCGTCGCGTGTGCCGACATGCCGTGCGCGCACGCGTGTGAGACGGGCGCGCTCGTCCCGCCCGCGGACGGCTGGGCGGGTGTGCACCTGGGGATCCTCGAGCTCGAGCCGGAGCGCTGCATCACGTTCCACGGCGTCCCGTGCGGCGTGTGCGCGCGTGCCTGTCCCGTGGGAGAGCGGGCGCTCGCCCTCGACGCCGGCGGCCACCCGATCCTGAAGCCCGAGGGGTGCGTGGGGTGCGGGGTGTGCGTCACCGCGTGCGTGACTTCACCCTCCTCGTTGAGACTGAGCCTGCCTACGTGATGAGACAATTGCGGATTGACGATTGCGGATTGCGGATTGGCAGGACGAGTGTCGAAGCACACGACCTCCCCTCGGTAATCCGCAATCCGCAATCCGCAATCCGCAATTGACCGCTCCCATGCCCGAGGTCCCCTACCGCGTGGAAAAGCCCTGGGGCCACGAGCTCATCTGGGCGAAGACCGACCGTTACGTCGGGAAGATCCTGCACATCGAGCCCGGGCATGTCTTGTCGCTGCAGTATCACGACAAGAAGGACGAGTCGATCTACGTGCTTTCGGGCGAGATCGTGTTGCGCATCCAGCAGGGGGAGACGCTCATCGAGCGGCCCCTCCGGGAAGGAGAGACGTTCCACATCACGCCCAAGACCATCCATCAGTTCGAGGCCGTGGTGACGAGCGACCTACTCGAAGCCTCGACGCCCGAGATCGACGACGTGGTGCGGCTCAAGGATCGCTACGGGAGGGTGTAAGTGCAGATCATCGTGCCGCTGGCGGGGAAGGGAACGCGGCTGCTGCCGCTCACCAAGCGCGTGCCCAAGCCCCTCGTCCGCGTGGCGGGGCGTCCCGTGATGGACTACGTGATGGATACGGTCAAGAGCCTCAGTGTCGACGAGTTGATCGTCATTACCGGACATCTGAAAGAAACGGTCGAGCGTTACATCGTCGAGCATTACCCCATCAAGGCGACATTCGTCGAGCAAAAGACGTTGGACGGCACGGCCGGTGCCATCAATTTGGCCCGCCCGTACGTCCACGGACCGGTGCTCATCATCTTCGTCGATACGCTGTTCGACGCGGACTTGTCGCTCACCCAGACGAGCGACGCCGACGGCATTCTCTGGGCGAAGGAGGTCGAGGACTATCAGCGGTTCGGCGTGATCGTCACCGACCGGCACGGCTACATGAAGACGATCGTCGAGAAACCCAGTACGCCCGTGTCGAAGCTTGCCAACATCGGGCTGTACTACATCAAGGACTGGAAGACGTTGTTCGACGGTATCGCGCACGTGCTGCGGCAGCCGCCCGGGAAGGGCGGCGAGTACTATCTCACCGACGCGTTCCAGTACATGGTAAACCGCGGGCGGCGGCTCTTCACCGCGCCGGTGGCGGGGTGGTACGACTGCGGGAAGGTGGAGACGCTGCTCGAGACCAATCGGCATCTGCTCGAGCAGGGGCGGGCTCGCGTCCCCCAGGGGCCGTACCCCGGTTGCACCATCGTGCCACCGGTCTACATCGAGGACGGCGTGACGATCCACGACGCCACCGTCGGTCCCAACGTCTCGCTCGAGGCGGGGAGCTCCGTGGCTGAGAGCACGATCGCGAACTCGATCCTCGGGCGCAACGTTCGCGTGCTGCGCAGTGCGGTGCGCGATTCGCTGGTCGGCGACGATCAGGTGATCGAGGGGAAGACGATCGAGCGCAGCGTGTTCGACGGAGGAACGCTGGCCCCGGCCTGATCCATCCTAACTTCTGATTTAACAGCGGGTTGGTCACAGGTTGACGGGACAGAGGAACCGGACTTACTTACTTACCGTTCAGTAAGTAATTCTCCGGAGGCAACCGTGTCGCACGCCGCAGTACCCTCGAAGCGCATCGCCAAGCCTCGCTGGCAACGTCGCAAAGACGCGCGGCCCGAGGAGCTCGTGGCGGCGGCGCTCGACGTATTCGTCGAGCGGGGCTACGCGGGCACGGCGTTGGCCGACGTGGCCCGCCGCGCCGGCGTCACCAAGGGCACGATTTACCTCTACTTCGAGAACAAGGAAGCGTTGTTCAAGGCCGTGGTGCGGTCGACCATCGTACCGGTGATCGCGCAGGGCGAAGCCTTGGCGCAGTCCTTCACGGGGAGCGCCCGCGAGCTGCTCGAGCAGCTGGTGCGGGAATACTGGCAGTTGGTCGGGGAGACCGCGCTCGCCGGCATTCCCAAGCTGATGATGGCCGAAGCGGCAACTTTTCCGGAGCTGACGCGCTTCTACTACGACGAAGTGGTGGCCCGCGGGCACCGCCTCATGGCGGGCGTAATCGAGCGCGGCATCAAGAACGGCGAGTTTCGGCCGGTGGACGTGATGCTCGCCGCGAAACTCGCGATGTCGCCGCTGATGCACGCTGCGGTGGTGCGCCGGGCGTTCGCGTCCTGCATGCCGGAGGGATTCAACGTGCGGGCGTATCTCGACACCCATATCGACCTCTATCTCCATGGTATCGCGAAGCAATAGCAGACGGCGGCTCGCAGGGCTCATAGTGCTCGCAGTGCTCGGCGTCGCACCTGTCGCGGCCCAGGCGCCGGCGGGGACCGCGCCGCTGCGTCTTGCGTTCGCCGACGCGGTGAACCTGGCGGCGGGCAAGACGCCGGTGGTCGAGCTCGCGACACTGCGCACCACGGAAGCAGACGCGCGGGTCCGGCAGGCGCGCGCGGCGCTGCTGCCGTCGCTGTCGGTGTCGGGGGCCTGGCTCAATCGAACATTCAACTCGAAATCCTTGGGCATCGATTTTCCGAGCCCGCCTCCGCCGCAGCCGCCGCTGGTCCCGCTGCTGGTTGGGCCGTTCAACAATTACGACACCCGCCTCAACGCGGCGCAGACGCTGTTCGACTGGGCGAGCGTGGTGCGGGTGCGCGCGGCGGGCGCGCAGGCCGACGGCAGCCGCGCCGAGCGCGGGGTGACCGTCGAGGGCTCGGTGCTCACGGCGGCGCTCGCCTACGTCCGCGCCGTGCGCGCCCAGTCCGTGGTTGCGGCCCGGCAGGCTGATTCGGTCATTGCGGCCGAGCTGGTCGGGCTCGCCGAGGCACAGCGCGCCGCCGGCGTGAGCCCGGCGATCGACGTGACCCGCGCCCGGGCGCAGCTCGCCACGGCCCAAGGGCTCCTGCTCGTGGCCAAGAACCAGCTCGACCGCGGCCGCATCGACGTGGCGCGCGCGCTGGGCCTCGACCCCGCCACACCGCTCGCGTTCGCCGATTCGCTCGCGCCGTCGCTCGGCGCCGCCGACGTGCCGGTCCAGCGGGACTCGGCCGTCACCGCCGCCCTCACCAACCGCCCCGAGCTGCGGGCGGAGCTGGCCCGCGCCGCCGCCGCGCGGCAGACCGGATCGGCGATCCGGGCGGAGCGGCTGCCCAGGCTCGAGCTGGCCGGGGACTACGGCGTCAACGGGTCGACCGTGCCGGGCGCAATCGCCACCCGCGACCTCACGCTCCAGGTGAGCGTGCCGATTCTCGACGGCTTCCGGCGCGAGGCGCGGCTCGCCGAGCAGGACGCCGTGGTACGCGAGTCGCAGGTGCGCGAGGCCGATCTGCGCCGACAGATCGCCGCCGAGGTGGATGCCGCCCTGCTCGACCTGGGCTCGGCCCAAGCGCAGCAGGCAGTGGCTCGCGAGCAGCTGCGGCTCGCCGAGAGTGAGCTCAGCCAGTCGCGCGAGCGTTTCAAGGCCGGCGTGGCCGGCAACATCGACGTGATCACCGCACAGGCGGGACTGATTCGCGCGCGCGACACCGAGATCGACGCCCGCTTCGCCGCCGCTTCCGCCCGGATCTCGCTGGCGCGCGCCGCCGGCGTGGCCCGGACGCTTCATTAACCGCAACCGCCTACACCGATGAGTGACGACATGGCTACGACAATCGAACGCGACGCTGCGCAGCGGTCCGCCAGGCCTTCCCCGGTGTCGCCCGACGACCCGGCCGCGCCGGCCAAACCGGGCGGCCGCAAGCGGACCGTTTTCATCATCATGGGCGTCGTCTTGCTCGGCCTCGTGGCCGTGGGGGGGCGGCGTTGGATCTACAGCCTCAGCCATGTGTCGACCGACAACGCCCAGGTGGACGGGCACATCGTCCCGATCCTCCCGAAAGTGGGCGGCTACGTGATCGACGTGCGGACCGACGAGAATCGGCCGGCTAAGGCGGGGGACACGCTGGTGGTGCTGGACGACCGCGACTACAGGGCGCGGCTCGCGCAGGCGGAAGGCGACCTTGCTGTGGCGCTCGCCGGTGTCAGCAATCGCGTGCGGGTGGGCCAGGCGGAGGCACAGGTGGCGCAGGCCCAGGCGAACGCGGAGAAGGCCCATGCCGATCTCGAGCGGATCAAGCCGCTCGCCGAGAAGGATATCGTCCCGAAGCAGGCGCTCGACGCGGCCGAGGCGACCGCACGCGCGGCGGACGCGGCGCTGGCGGCGGCCCAGGCCGCGCTGCTGGGCGCGGACGCCCGGGTGGGCGCGGCCCGCGCGGCGCGCGATCAGGCGGCGCTGAACCTCTCGTACACGCGGATCACCGCGCCCGCGGAGGGGGTGGTGAGCAAGAAGTCCGTGGAAGTCGGTCAGTTGGTGCAGCCCGGTCAGCCGCTCATGAGCCTGGTGCCGTTGGGCGACGTGTGGGTGACGGCGAACCTGAAAGAGACGCAGACGGCGGACGTGAGCCCGGGCGACCCCGCGGATTTCACGGTCGATGCGTATCCGGGCCGCCATTTCAGCGGGCACGTGGAGAGTCTCTCGCCCGCGACCGGGGCGAAGTTCTCGCTGCTGCCGCCCGACAACGCGACGGGAAACTTCACCAAGGTCGTACAGCGGATCCCGGTGCGGATCCGGCTCGACGGGAAGAACGACGCCGCGCATCCGCTCCGGCCGGGGATGAGCGTGAACGTGACCATCACGACGAAGTAGGCGATCGCGTGGCCACCGCCGCCCTGCGCGTACCCGTCCTCGGCGCCGACGCCGACCGGTACAAGTACCGCTACATCATCGCGATCACGGTGTCGCTCGCGTCGGTGCTCGAGCTGCTCGACACCAGCATCGTGAACGTGGCGATCCCCCACATGATGGGGAACCTGGGGGCGACGCTCGACGAGATTGCCTGGGTATCGACCGGCTACATCGTCGCCAACGTGATCATCCTGCCGATTACGGGCTGGCTGTCGGCATTCTTCGGACGGCGCAGCTATTTCGCGGGCTCGATCGCGCTGTTCGTGGTGTCGTCGTTCTTCTGCGGCAACGCGCATTCGCTCGTCGCACTCGTGTTCTGGCGGATCGTCCAGGGGCTGGGGGGTGGGGCGCTGCTCTCGACCTCGCAGGCGATCCTGTACGAGGAGTTCCCGCGCGAAGAGTACGGCACCGCCATGGCGATCTTCGGGGTGGGCGTGATGGTCGGCCCCACGCTGGGGCCCACCTTGGGCGGCTACATCACCGATGCGTTCGGATGGCCGTGGATCTTCTACATCAACATCCCGATCGGGATGCTGGCGCTCGCGTTGTCGCTCAGCTTCATTCAGGACTCGCGGTACCAGGTGAAGGCCGAGAAGGTCGACTACCCGGGGCTGCTGCTGCTCGCCATCGGCATCGGCACGTTGCAGACCATGCTCGAGCGGGGCGAACGACTCGACTGGTTCGATTCTCGCGAAGTCGTGCTGTACGGCGTGATCAGCGCGGTTTCGCTGATCGCGTTCGTGTGGCACGAGCTCACGACTGAGCAGCCGGTTGTGGACCTCCGCATCCTGAACAGCCGCCAGCTCGCCGTGGGCGTGGTGTTCGGCGGGGTGCTGGGGATCTGTCTCTACGCCACGGTGTTCGTGCTCCCGGTGTACTTGCAGAACCTCCAGAACTTCACCGCGGAACAGACCGGATTCGTGATCCTGCCGGGCGCGCTGGCGAGCGCGTTCACCATGGCCACGATGGGTCGCTTCACGGGTAAGTTCGACGGGCGGCTGTCCATCCTGGCGGGGGTCTCGATCTTCGCCCTGTCGATGTGGAAGCACGCGCACTTTACTACCGACAGCGGCATGTCGGACTTCTTCTGGCCGCTGATCTTCCGTGGTGTGGGGCTCGGACTCATCTTCGTTCCGCTCACCAACCTGGCGCTCGCGGACCTCCCCATGAGCAAGATCCCGAACGGCACCGGGCTGTTCAACCTGATGCGCCAGCTGGGCGGGAGCGTGGGGATCGCGATCTCGGCGACGCTGGTGCAGCGGTTCACGGCGATCCATCGGGGCGATCTGATCGCCAACGTCACGCAGTTCAGCGAAGTGACGCGCGAGCGGCTCGCTGGCATCACGGCGCGACTCATCGCGACGGGCACGCCCGCACCGCTCGCCGAGTCGAAGGCGCTGATGGTGCTGAACGGGCAGGTGACGAGGCAGGCGATGATGCTGTCGTTCGAGCAGCTGTTCCTGTTGTTCGGGGCGTGCTTCGTGCTGTCTCTGCCGCTCTTACTGCTGATGCACAAGAGCAAGGGAATGCCGGGGGCCGCTGCCGCGCATTGAGACACGTTGTCCCACGTGAATGGAGCGTGTATCTGTGAGGAAAGACAAGAAAGTACGCGTCGGGGAGCGCGCGCCGGATTTCACGCTGCCGGACCAAACGGGTAAGCCGGTGCTGCTGCGGGATCTCCTCGGCCGGGGGACCGTGGTGCTCTACTTCTATCCGAAGGACGAGACCCCCGGGTGCACGCTCGAGGCCCATGCCTTCCGGGACAGTTACGACCGGTTCACCGCCGCCGGCGCGGAGGTCGTGGGCATCAGCTCGGACTCAGTTGCGTCGCACCGCCGGTTCGCGGCGCGCCACGAGTTGCCGTTCCTCCTGCTCTCCGACCGTGGCGGCAGTGTGCGCGAGTTGTACGGCGTCGACAAGACGCTGGGCTTCCTGCCCGGCCGGGTCACCTACGTGATCGACAAGACCGGTGTGGTGCGGCGCACATACTCCTCGCAACTGCGCGCCACGCGTCACAGTCGGGAAGCACTGGAGGCGCTGGCTGCGTTAGCTGAGTACCAAGCTGCCGCCCGTGCCTGAGGCCCGTCAGGGCATCAACCTCACCGTCACCAGCAGCTCGCCCGCACCCACGCCGCCGTCCTTGTCCGCCACCGTGACGCGCACGCGATAGGTGGCGGGCAGGAAGTACAGGTGGCTCGCCTCGATCGGGTCGCTCTGGCTCGAGGTCGCCCCGCTGCTCGTGGACCCGTCCCCCCAGCTGATGGTGTAGCGCCACGGCGCGTCGTTCGCGCCGGGGTCGCTGAAGCGCGCCCGTAGCGTGAAGAATCCAGGCCGCATGCTCGCATCCGGTCCCGCGTCGACGGTGGGCGGGATGTTGGCGATCGTCGCCGTCACCGTGGCGGGAGCGCTCACCGCGCCGGTCGGGTCGGTCACGACCAGCGTGACGGTGTAGGTCCCGTCGGCGGCGTAGGCATGGATGGGCGCGACTCCGCTGCCGGTCGCCCCGTCGCCGAAGCTCCAGGAGTAGGCGAGCGGCGTCGCACCGTCCGGGCTGTAGGACCCGCTCCCGTCGAAGGTCACCTGGTCCTCCGACCGGTACGGCCCGCCCGCGCTCGCCACGGGCGGCTGCCTGACGGCGACCGTGCCGGTGGTCGCGCCGGTCGCGCCGCCGTCGTCGGTGACCGTGAGTCCCACGGTGTACGAACCCGACGCCGCGTACGTGTGCGAGGGGTTCTGCTCGGTGGACGAAGCGCCGTCACCGAACCTCCACTGCGAAGCCACTACGGCGCCGTCCGGGTCGTGGCTCGTGCCCGTGAACGCACAACTGAGACCGGTGCAGGCGGCGCTGAACGACGCCTGCGGCGGCGTGTTCACCGGCGCGCCCGGCGCGCGATGGCACGGCGCGCCGCCCGAATCGGCAAAGGTCTGGCCCGCGTCGGGGATGAACTCCCACTCGTAGCTCGATTCTCTGAGCGTAAGCTTGAGGACGCCGTGCGCGCTGTTGTTCCTCGCCTCGGTGTTGGGGACCGAGGAAGCGAACTCCTCCAGCCCTGCGCCGCCCGTCCCCACGACGAACTCGCGGATGCCGTACGCGGCGTCGGCGCCGCCGCTGGCGCTCTGGGGCGCGAAGCGCTGGTAGCTGTGGTCGTGCCCGGTCAGCGCGACCTCGGCCCCGGCGTCGTATAGCGCCTGCCATAGCGGCTGAACGCGGAGGTTGCCGCCGTGGGTCATTCCCGAGCTGAACAATGGCTCGTGCCACATCGCCAACGTGCACTGCGACGGGTGCGCGGCGAGGTCGGCCCGGAGCCACTGCTCCTGGGTCGACCCGGCCGTCATCGTCTGGTAGTTGTTCAGGACGACGATGTGCCAGGCGCCCAGGTCGTAGCTGTAGTAGCCCAGCGCCGGGTCGCCCGCGGCGGCGCCGAAGTACCCGAAGTAGCCCGTCGCATCGGGCGTGTAATAGTCGTGGTTCCCGGGCGTCGGCCGCGTACGCGCCTTGTGACGTCCCCAGGACGGGTCGTAGCAATCGGTGTACTCCGTTGCGGTCCCGTTGTCGTAGACGTTGTCGCCCAGCGTGAACACCGTCCCCGGGACGTCGTCGAGCAGCGCGGCGGTCTGCTCGTCGTATACGCCGCGGCAGGTAGCGATATCGCCCGCGCCGACGAGGATCGCGGCGGTGCCCGGCGTCGTTGTGACAGTGGCGGTGCCCTGGTGGCCTTCGACGGTCGCGGTGATCGTGGCGGATCCCGGCGCCCACGCAGTGACGACGCCGCGCGAAGTCACCCGCGCGACGCTCGGGTCGCTCGACGTCCAGGTCGTCACGCGCTCCCCTACTGGCGCGCCGCTCGCATCCCGGGCGACCGCTGTCAGGCGGACCCGCGCGCCGACCTCGACGCTCGGGGACGGGGGTGACACATCCACCGACGATACCGGGGCGGGGGCCGAGGTATCGTGACACGAGCCGGTTCCGGAGTCGGTGAACGTCTCATCGGAAACGGGAATGAAGCGCCAACTGTAGCCGCCGTCGTTCAGCGTGAGCTGCACCACGCCCGCCGCACCGCTGTTGCGGACTTCACTGTTCGCCAGCGCAGTGAGGGGGAATCGCTGCACGTCCATGCCGCCCGTCCCGACGGTGAACTGGCGGATGCCGCGGGGCGGGTCGGCGGCGCCGTCCGGGTTCTGCGGCGCGAACCGCTCGTATACCTCATAGTGCGCGTTGATTACGACCTCGGCCCCGGCGGCGTACAGGTCATCCCACAGCGGCTTGAGCTGGGGCAGAACCTTCACACCGGCCGAATTCGGCACCGAGCTGAAGCGGGGATGGTGCCAGTACGCGAGCGTGCACAGCGCCGGGTGGGTGGCGAGATCGGAGCGGAGCCATTGCTCCTGCGGTGAGTTGACCCGCATGTCGATCGCCGAGTTGAGCACGACGATGTGCCAACTGCCGAGCTCGTAGCTGTAGTACCCGTTCCCTGAGTCCCCGGCGGCGGCACCGAAGTACTGCCAGTACGTCGCGGCCCCGGGGCTGTAGTACTCGTGCGAGCCGACGGCCGGCCGGGTGCGCGCCCTAAACCGTCCCCACGACGGTCCGTAACAGTTGGTGAAGTCGGGGACGATGCTGTCAGAGCCGTACACGTTGTTACCGGCGGTGAAGACGGTACCGGGGATGGTATCGAGCAGGGCGGCGGTCGCCTCGTCCCCTTGTCCATCGCAGCGCGCGATGTCGCCCGCGCCGACGAGCACGGCGCCGGTGGGCGCCAGCGTCGCGGCCCGCGGCCCGGTCGGCCCGGAACGCGACGCGTCCTCGGTGCACGTGAGGCAGGCGAGGAACAGCGCGCAGGCGACGACAGGGCGAAGCGGCGACATCGGGTCCGGGCCGGGTTGCCGGTCGTACAGGTCAAACTTCGTGCCGATCAGGTGCAGGCCTGAACGACGCGCCGTGACCATCCGGCACGGCGGAGGGCTGCCGCGCCGGGTCGACAGTGTGGGGGCGCTGCCGCACCAACCTGCTCGTCAGCGCGCCGCCATCACCCCAGCTCCGCCATCGCCACCGTCACCAGCAGGGCGCGCACGATCCCCAGTGCGCCCTCGGTGTTTTCATACCACTCGGTCGCGAGGTGCGCGTCCCCGGCCTTGCCGCCCGCCCCCAGCGCGATCGCCGGGATGCCGAGGGCGATCGGCACGTTCGCGTCCGTGGAAGCGCTGGCCAGCTCGGCGTCGCGGCCCAGCACCCGGTTGGCCGCGACCGCCGCGAGGACGAGGGGGTGGGTGCGCGGCGTGACGCCCGACGGCCGGTCGCCGACGGGCTGGTGCTCGAGCGTGAGCGGCGGCGTGCCGGGCGCGCGGCGGCGGTTCTCGTCGTCGAGCGAGCGGTCCAGGGCGGCGCGCACGGTGATGTCGAGCTGGGCGAGCGCCTTGGGGTCTTCGCTCCGCAGGTCCAGGTCGAGCCACGCCTCCTGGGGAATGGAGTTGAGTCCGGTGCCTCCGCCCAGCCGAACGACGGCGCACGTGGTGCGCGGGGCGGGGGGGGCGGTGCGGGTGGGCAAGTCGGCGAGCAGCGCGGTCGCGCGGCCCACCGCGTTCGCGGGGTTGGCGACGCCGAACGCGGCCCACGAGTGGCCGCCCGGCCCACGAAACGTCACGCGGTAGCGCTTCGAGCCGAGCGCGCGGTGGACCACCCGCTCGAGCCCCGCCCCGTCGAGCGCGATGAACGCGGCGGGGGCCGCGTGCAAGGTCGCTCCACCGTTCCCACCGTCGAGGAGGTATTTCACGCCCCGCAGATCCCCCGACCCCTCCTCTCCCACCGTGGCGGCGAACAGCACCGGCCGAGCCGTGCGTACGCGCGTGACGACCATCGCCTCGGCGACGGCGACGAGCGCGGCCAGGCCGCGGGCGTTGTCGCTGATGCCGGGGCCCTCGAGCCGCTGGCCACGACGCTCGACGGCGACGTTCACCTCGGGCCCGAACACGGTGTCCAGGTGGGCCGACAAGACGACGGGGGCCCCGCCCTCACCCTTTTCCCTTCCCGCTTCCCCGCCCGTCCACCCGTGCACGTTTCCGACGTCGTCGATCGTGACGTCGTGCAGGCCGACGTCGCGGAACAGCTCGGCCACGCGCGCGGCGCGGCGGCCCTCGGCGCCCGTCGGCGCCGGAATCGCGCACAGCGCGGCTTGCCGCGCGAGCGTGACTTCGTCGGTGCGCTCGAGGTGAGAGCGCGCGGCGCGGACGCGGTCGTGCGCGAGCAGGCGCGAGATGGTCTGATCCACCACTGCACACTAACTGCCTTGACGGTGCCGGGCGAGAGGGCGACACTAGGGTCATGGACGAGCGCGAGCTGATTTACGACTGGAACCAGAGCGGCGGCGGGCCGGCGCTCGACTGGTCGCGGGCGCGGGTCGACCTGAACGACGAGACGCTGCGGGACGGGCTGCAGTCCCCTTCGGTCCGGGACCCCTCGATGGAGGTGAAGCGGCGGCTGCTCCATCTGATGGCCGAGCTCGGCATCGTGGCCGCGGACATCGGGCTCCCCGGGGCGGGACCCCGCGTGGTGGAGCAGGTGCGGGTGCTCGCCCGGGAGATCCGAGACCAGAAGCTCCCCATCTTTCCGAACTGCGCCGCCCGCACCGTGATCGCGGACGTGGACCCGATCGTCCGGGTTGCCGAGGAGGTAGGGATTCCGATCGAGGCTGCCACCTTCATCGGCTCCTCCCCGATCCGGCAATACGCCGAAGACTGGACGCTGGACCGCATCCTCACGGCGACCGAGGAGGCGGTGTCGTACGCCGTCAAACACGGCTTGCCGGTCATGTACGTCACCGAGGACACGACCCGGGCCAAGCCCGAGGCCCTCAAGGCGCTGTACGGCGCGGCGATCGATTGCGGCGCGACGCGGATATGCTTGGCGGATACGGTCGGTCACGCGACGCCGGACGGCGTCAAGGCGTTAGTCAAATTCGTCAAGCAGGAGATCGTCAAGCAACACCGTGTGAAGATCGACTGGCACGGACACCGCGACCGCGGTCTGGGGCTGATCAACTGTCTCGCGGCGATCGAGGCCGGGGTCGATCGTGTCCACGCCACCGCGCTGGGTGTGGGCGAACGGGTGGGCAACGCTGAAATGGATCTCTTGATCGTCAACTTGAAACTGTTGGGCGCGCATCGGCACGACATCGCCAAGCTGCCGGAGTACTGCCGTCTGGTGGCCGACGCCGTGGGCGTGCCGATTCCGGTGAACTATCCGGTGCTCGGTGCCGATGCGTTTCGTACCGGCACCGGCGTGCACGCGGCCGCGATCATCAAGGCGAAAAAGAAGGGCCACGCCTGGCTCGCCGACCGGGTGTACAGCTCGGTCCCCGCCGAAGAGTTCGGGCTCGAGCAGAAGATCGAGATCTCACCCGTGTCGGGCCTGTCCAACGTGAAGTACTGGCTCGAGACCCACGGCTACGACGCCGAGGACGAGGCGGCGTGCCGCGTGCTGTTCGAGGCGGCGAAGCGCACCGATCGGGTGCTCTCGGACGAAGAGTGCCACCGCTTGGTCAGGCAAGGGGCATGGCGGTAGGGACGTTCCGCGAAATCGAGAAAGCGTACTTCGATCTGCGGTGGCACTTGGACCCCGTCGCCGCCACCCAGGCCGGAGTGAAGGCATACGACGACCGGTACGGGCGCTACAGCCCGCCGGCCCTCGTGCCCCACCTCGCCGCGCTGAAGTCGCTCGCCGCCGCGCTCGAAGAGACCACTGCCGACGAGCTGGAAGACGAAATCGACCGGACCGCCCTGCTGAACGAGATCCGCGTCGTGCTGCGCCGCTTCGAGCACGAGCGGCCGCAGGCCAAGAGTCCGGCGTTCTGGCTGAACCATCTGCTCGGCGGGCTGCACTTCCTGCTGGGGCGCGGCGACCGGAGCGACGAAGAGCGTGCCGGCGCTCTGGTCGGACGGCTGGAGGACGTGCCGCGCCTGCTCGACGACGCGCGCACCGCACTGGTCGCGCCGGTACGGGTATTCGTCGAGACGGCGCTGCGGATCAACGCCGGAGGGCTGCTGTTGGTGCGCGGGATCGGCAGCGCCATCCCGGACGCACCCCCCGGACCGGGCGACGCCTTGCGGGCAGCGGTCGAGCAGGCGGCGGAGGCGATGACGGCGTTCGAGAGCGATCTGGAGCGGTGGCTCGAGACGGCTGCGGAGGAGTTCGCGCTGGGCGAAGAGGACTTCGACTTCCACCTGCACTACGAGCACGCGCTGCGCGACACGGCCCCGGAGCTGTGGCGCTACGGGCTCCATCTGAAGGAGGAAGTCGAGGCCGATCTCGCGCGCCGCGCCGCGCGGCTCGACGGCGGCCAGCGCTGGCAGGATGTGGCCGACCGGCTGCGCGCCGATCATCCCCCCGCCGCGGGGCTGGTGGAAGCGTACGCCCGGGAGATGGTGCGGGCCCGCGACTTCGTGGCGGAGCGCGGGCTCGCGCCGATCCCCGACGCCCCGCTCGACGTCGTGCCCACGCCGGCCTTCATGCGACCGGTGATTCCCTTCGCCGCGTACGACAGCCCCGGCGCGTACTCGAGCGACCGGACCGGCTGGTTCTACGTCACCCTGCCCGATCCGGCCCTGTCGGCGAGCGCGCAGGAACGCATTCTCCGCGACCACTGTCGCCACGAGCTCGCCGCTACGGCGCTGCACGAAGGCTACCCGGGCCATCACCTCCAGCTGGTGCACGCTCAGCAACAGCGGTCCGACACGCGCAAGAACGTGTGGACGCCGGTCACGGTCGAAGGGTGGGCGTTGTATTGCGAAGACATGATGGGGGAGGAGGGATTCTACCGGTCGGAGGAGGAGCAGTTCTTCCAGCGCGTGCACCTGTTGTGGCGCGCCGTACGGGTGCTGCTCGACGTGGGGTTGCATACCCGCGGGATGACGTTCGCCCAAGCGGTGGACTATCTCGCGACCCACGTCAACGTGGAGCGGACCAACGCGGAGGGAGAGGTGCGGCGCTACTGCGCTGAGCCGGCGTATCCCCTGAGCTATGCGGTGGGGCGGCGCGAGCTGCTGAAGCTGCGCGACGACTTTCATGCGGCGCGGGGCGCGGCGTTCACTCTACGGGGCTTCCACGACGCGGTCCTCGAGTACGGCGGCCTGCCCGTCGCGCTGATGCGGTGGGGCATGGGGCTCGATGACCGGTAGCAGCGCCGCGGCCTCCCGGCTGCCGCGGCCCGTGAAGGTGTTCGGGTTCGTCTCGCTGCTCAACGACTTCGCGAGCGAGATGGTCTACCCGCTGTTGCCGGCGTTCGTCACGGGCGTGCTCGGCGCGGGCCCGCAGGCGCTCGGCGCACTCGACGGCGCGGCCGAGTTCGCGGCATCGGTCGTGAAGTTCGCTGCGGGACGGCTCGCGGACCGGCCGGCGCGCCGCGGGCCGCTCATCGTGCTGGGCTACGCGATCGCCGTGCTGGTGCGCCCGATCATCGCCGTCACGGCAGCCGCGTGGCAGGTGATCGGGCTGCGGGTAGTGGACCGCATCGGGAAGGGCATCCGCACACCGCCGCGGGATGCGTTGATCGCGGATGTCACGCCCGCACCGCTCCGGGGCCGGGCGTTCGGGCTGCAGCGCGGGATGGACCACGCCGGCGCGGTGCTCGGTCCGCTCACCGCGTGGTGGCTGCTCACGTCGGGAAGCGCGAGCGTGCGGACGGTGATTGCTTGGAGCCTGGCGCCTGGGATCCTGGTACTGGCTCTGGCGACCTGGGCGGTAACGGGCGGTCAGGGGCGGCATGGGGCGGTAGGCGCAGGCCAAGCCTCGGACGACATACCGCCCCGTACCGCCTCCTCCCGCCCCTTGCCGCCCGCCCTATTCGCGATCTCCTTCTTCTACCTCCTCCGCATGCCCGAGACGCTACTGATCCTGCGATCCCAGCAGCTCGGCGTCTCGACGGCGGCAGTGCTGTTGCTTTGGGCGGCACTACACCTGGTGCGCTCGTCGGCGAGCTTCGCGGGCGGTCGCCTCACCGACCGCATCGGCCCGAGTCGCACCATGTGGCTGGGGTGGGTCGTCTATGCGGCGATCGCGGCCGGCTTCGCGGTGGCGCGCGGCGCCGGCGCGGCGTGGACGCTGTTCCTGGCGTTCGGGATCGTGGCCGGCCTCACCGAAAGCTCCGAGCGGGCGCTCGTCGCGCAATTCGGCGGCACCCGCCAGGGGAGCGGATTCGGGACGTACCACGGCGTGACCGGCCTGGCGGCCCTCGCCGGCGGCATCGGGCTGGGTGCGGTGTTTCAAGCGTACGGCGCTGCCATGGCCTGCTTCGGCAGCGCGGCGGGGGGGCTCGCGCTGGGGCTCGCGTGGCCGGTGGTGGGGAGGCGACGTTAGGAGCCGAGCATGAACATCCGGGCATTCCTCAATCTGTTGCTCGTGGCCCTCGCAGCCACCGCGCCGAGGCTCGCGGCCCAGGCCCTGCCGCAGACGACCGCCGAGCGGACCAACTACGCCGCCACGTCCACTAACGCGGATGTGGGTGCCTTCCTCGACAGCCTCGGGCTCGCCGGGGCACCGGTGGCTGTTTCCGAGATGGGTAGCTCCACACTCGGCAAGCCGATCTACTTCGTGATCGCCTCCGACCCGACCGTGACGTCCCCGGGCGAAGCGGCGGAGTCCGGGAAGTTGGTGGTTTACCTCCAGGCGAACATCCACGGCGGCGAAGTGGAGGGGAAGGAGGCCGTGCTCGCACTGCTGCGCGAGCTGGCAGGACCGCGGCGCGACCTGCTGCAGAGGCTCGTGGTCCTGGTCGCGCCGGACTACAACCCCGACGGCAACGACGCCTTCGGCCCGCAGGCGGTGAACCGCTCCGAGCAGAATGGCCCGGCGGTGGTCGGACAGCGCCCCGACGGGAAGAACCTCGACCTGAACCGCGACTACTTCAAGGCCGAGGCACCGGAGACCCGCGCGTCCCTCGCCCGCGTCTACACCACGTGGGACCCGGCGCTGATGGTGGACCTCCACACCACCGACGGCACATTGCACGGCTACCAGCTCACCTACGCCCCGCCGCTCGATCCCAACGGGCCGGCCGGGCCCACTGCCTACGTGCGAGACCGGATGCTCCCCACGCTCCGCCAAACGCTCCAGGACAAGTATCGGGAGCCGATCTTCGACTACGGCAACGTGGATACCCAGCAGACGCCACAGAGCTGGGATACTTACGCGCCGCTCGGTTGGTACGGCACCAACTACCTGGGCTTGCGGGGGCGGATGGCGATCCTGTCGGAAGCGTACTCGCACGCCGACTTCAAGACCCGCGTGCAGGTGACGCACGACTTCCTGGTCGAGATTCTCGATTACGCCGCGCGGCACGGCGATGAGATGCGCCGCCTCGAGCGCGAGGCCGATCGCCAGACGGCGCTGGAAGGCGCGGGCACAGGCACGCGACCGTCACTGGCCGTCGCCTACAAGCTCGCGTCGCGTGGCGTCGAACCGGTGCGGCTGGAGGTGACGCGGCAGGTCCGCACGTACCCGCTTCCGGTAAAGGACCGCTTCGTCGATTCTCTCACCCGCCCGTTGCCGGCAGGTTACTTCCTGCCGGCGGCGGACAGCGATGTCGCCGCCCTGCTCCGCCTCCACGGCATCCAGGTGCAACGCCTCGCCCGAGAGTGGACCGACACGGTGGAGGTCCTGACGGGGACCGAGCTCAAGCCGGCGACGCGGGAGTTCCAGGGACACCATCTGCTGGAGGTGACGGGGACCTGGGCGCGTGCGCCGCGCCGCGTGCCGGCGGGCGGATATTTCGTGTCCACGGCACAACCGCTCGGCAGGCTCGTCTTCGCCCTGCTCGAGCCGGAGGGGTTCGGTCTGGCGCGCTGGGGTGCGTTCAGCGCGGGCTCCACCTCCGGGCTGGAGTTCCCGGTATGGCGTGCAGGGCGCGCGCCCCGCGCGCCGTCACGGGTCCTCCCCTAGGCCATTACGGGTCGACGTCTGCGTCGTCCTCGAACGCGAACGACCCGCCGCTCCCCGTGCCGCTCGCCCGCTCGACGCGCAGCACCCGAGACAACGTCTTGCCGTCCACGGTGATGCTCACGAGGTAGTCGCCGCTCGGGACGGCGGGCGTGCCACCGCCGAACCCGCCGAATCCTCCGCCCCCGCCCCCAGCTGTGCGACCAAACGCCTGGGCGATGAACCCGAGCCCGCCCAGCCCGCCCCCGCCCCCGCCCCCGCCCCCGCCCCCCCCGCCGGGGCCACGCTGGCTGGGGAGGGCGACGCGGATCAGCTGGCCCAGGGTGCCGAGGAAGCCCACGTCAGGCTGCTCCGCGCCGGACTCGCCGCCTTCCTGTTGCTGCGCTGCCGGGCCGGCCGTCGCCCCGGGCGCGTGGGGCGTCGTCTCACCCGGGCGCTCAACGAACCGCGCGGCGCTTAACGTCACAGCACCCCCACCGCCACCCCCACCGCCACCACCACCACCTCCAAA
>Ga0137396_10000163_pt1 | contig 27481 bp, 23 predicted proteins | sample czc16metaG_FD_108284 | JGI IMG/M metagenome (GOLD analysis project Ga0137396, IMG submission 108284) | Vadose zone soil microbial communities from Angelo Coast Range Reserve, California, USA - czcobulk3.16 metaG | ecosystem: Environmental > Terrestrial > Soil > Vadose zone | place: USA...
AATGAGCGACGCGCGCCTGGCTCAGGCCATCCACGGTTCACGCCGGCCTCGCGGACCCCGTTATTAATGCCGCTCGAGCCGGGTGCGCCCGGATACCCCCAGCTGCTGCGCGCCGTGCCATCCCCGCCCGCGCTGTGGGTGCGTGGCGCCCTCGCCGCCGAGGACGCGCTCGCGGTCGCGATCGTCGGCTCGCGTCGGGCGACGCCGTACGGTCTCGCGACCGCGGAGCGGATCGCCGCCGAACTCGCCGCGCGCGGCGTGACGATCGTGAGCGGGCTCGCCCGCGGCATCGACACGGCGGCGCACCGTGGCGCGCTCGAGGCGGGGGGCCGGACGCTCGCGGTGCTCGGCTGCGGCATCGACATCGTGTATCCGCCGGAGAACCGCGCGCTCGTCCGGGCGATCGAGGCTCGGGGCGCGCTCCTCTCGCAGTTCGCCCCCGGCACGCCCGCATTGCCCGGCCACTTTCCCGCGCGCAACCGCACGCTCGCCGGACTTGCGCTCGGAGTCCTCGTGGTCGAAGCGGCCGAGCGGAGCGGCGCCCTCATCACCGCCGGTTTCGCCGGCGATCTTGGGCGCGAAGTGTTCGCCATTCCAGGCCGAATTACCTCCGATTCGTCGGCCGGCACGAACCGGCTCATCCAGGACGGTGCTAAACTCGTTAGTTGCTGGCAGGATATCGTGTCAGAATTGTCGGAACCGTGGAGGCGCGCGGTGCGCAGCACTGTAATCGATGACGCCGCATCGACCGCGCCAGAGGTCGAGAGTGTCGAGGGCAGGATGCTGAGACTCCTGACGCCGGATGAGCCGCGGCACATCGAGGAGCTGATCGCGCGCGGCGGGTTCGATCCCGCGAGTGCCGCGACGACGCTCGTGGTGCTCGAGCTCCAGGGGTGGGTCCGGCAGCTCGCGGGACAGCGGTGGGTCTCGCTCGCGGTCGGAGCAAGGAGAGCGTAGTGGCCAAACGGTCGCTGGTGGTGGTGGAGTCGCCCACGAAGGTGAAGACGATCCAAAAGTATTTGGACTCGCACTTCATCGTGAAGGCCTCGATGGGCCACGTCCGCGATCTGCCGAAGTCGCAGCTCGGCGTGGACCCGAAGAAGGGGTTCAAGCCGAAGTACGTCGTCTCACCCACGAAGAAGAAGGTGCTCGACGAGCTGAAGAAGGCGGCCGAGAAGGTGGACGCGCTCTACGTCGCGACAGACCCCGACCGCGAGGGCGAGGCGATCGGCTGGCACCTCGCGCAGGAGCTCGACGTCGACAAGAAGAACGTCCACCGGATCACCTTCAACGAGATCACCGAACGCGCGGTGAAGGCGGCGTTCGCGAAGCCCGGCAAGATCGACCTCAAGAAGGTGGACGCGCAGCAGGCGCGCCGGGTCCTCGACCGCCTCGTGGGCTACAGCCTCTCGCCCCTTCTCTGGGAGAAGGTCCAGCGGGGCCTCTCGGCCGGTCGGGTTCAGTCGGTGGCCGTGCGGATCATCGTCGATCGGGAGCGCGAGATCCAGGCGTTCATCCCCGTCGAGTACTGGTCGCTGCACGCGCGCCTCACGGCCGCGCGGCCGCCCGTGTTCGTGGCCACGCTCAAGGAGGTCGGCGGCGAGAAGGCATCGATCGCGAACGAGGCGGAAGCCCAGGCACTGGTCGCGTCGCTCGAGGGCGCCCGCTACGTGGTCAAATCCGTCTCGCGGGGCGAGCGCCGCCGGAACCCCGCGCCGCCATTCATCACCTCGACGCTCCAGCAGGACGCGGGCCGCAAGCTCGGCTTCACGGCGAAGAAGACGATGACGGTCGCCCAGCAGCTCTACGAGGGCATCGACCTCGGGGCCGAGGGCGCCGAGGGCCTGATCACGTACATGCGGACCGACTCGGTGCGCGTGGCGCGCGAGGCGCAGGAGGCGGCGCGGCAGTGGATCACCGCGCGCGTCGGTGGCGAGTACCTGCCCGACGCGCCGCCCGCCTACCGCTCGCGCGGGAGCGCTCAGGAGGCGCACGAGGCGATCCGGCCCTCGGAGGTGCGCCACGAGCCGAAGAGTGTCGCCCGGTTCCTGACGAAGGATCAGCTGGCGCTCTATCGGCTGGTCTGGGAGCGATTTCTCGCGAGCCAGATGATGCCCGCGGTCTACGACACGGTGAGCGCGGACATCGAGGCCGGCCGCTGCCTCTTCCGCGCCCAGGGGGCGACGCTCAAGTTCAAGGGCTTCACCGCCGTGTACGAGGAGAGCCGCGAGGACGACACCCCGAGCGAGGAGGACGCCGAGGGCGCGGTGCCGCCGCTCCAGGAAGGCGAGGTGCTGCGGCTCTCGGCGCTCGAGCCCAAGCAGCACTTCACGCAGCCCCCGCCGCGGTACACCGAGGCCTCGCTCATCAAGGCGCTGGAGGAGCTCGGGATCGGCCGGCCCTCCACGTATGCGTCGATCCTCGGCACGATCATCAACGAGCGCGGCTACGTGCGCCGAGACCGGAAGGCGCTCGTGCCGACGGAGCTCGGCATGGCGGTCACCGACAAACTCAAGCCGTACTTCCCCGAGATCATGGATGTCGAGTTCACGGCGCAGATGGAGGACAACCTCGACAAGATCGAGGAGGGCGAGCGCACGTGGGTCGAGACCGTCCGGGAGTTCTACGTGCCCTTCCAGAAGGATCTCACCCGGGCGAAGAAGGAGATGGGCAGCGAGAAGGCCGGCGAGCCGACGGGTGAGAGGTGCCCCGACTGCGGCGAGGAGCTCCTGCGGCGCCGTGGCCGTTTCGGCATGTTCCTGGCGTGCTCCGGCTACCCGGGCTGCAAGTACACGCGGAACGCCGACGGCAGCGAGCGGGCCGAGGACCAGCCGACCGGAGAGACGTGCCCGTCGTGCGGCAAGCCGATGGTGGTCAAGTACGGGCGGTTCGGCAAGTTCATCGCCTGCTCGGGCTACCCCGACTGCAAGACCACGAAGCCCGTCACGCTCGGCATCGCGTGCCCCGAGCCGGGCTGCGCCGGGCAGCTCGCCGCGCGACGGTCCCGGCGTGGGAAGGTCTTCTACGGCTGCTCGGCGTACCCCGCCTGCAAGTTCGTCCTCTGGCAACGGCCCGTGCCAGAGCCCTGCCCGAAATGCGGCGCCCCGTTCACGACCGAGCGCGCCGCGCGCGGCCGCGTGATCCGGCGGTGCGCGCGCGAGGGATGCGACTTCGAGCGGGAGGTCGAGACCACGACCGCATGAACGACCCGCTGTCGGCGTTCCTGCGCTACCTCGCGCTCGAGAAGGACGCGTCGCCCCACACGCTCAGAAGCTACCGGAGTGACCTCATCGAGTTCGGGCGCTTCTATCGTCGCGGCGCCCACGAGGCCGGCTCGGACCGCGGCTGGCCCGAGACAGGCGCGGAGTGGCTCCGTAACGTCGATGCACGCGTGGTGCGTGGCTTCCTGGCGCACCTCCACGCGCGCCGTCTTGACTCCGCTTCGGTGGGGCGCAAGCTCGCTGCGCTCCGGAGCTGGTTTCGCTTCCTTGTCCGTCGCGGCGTGCTCCAGCGGAATGCGGCCCGCGAGGTGCGGGGTCCACGGCTCCCGAAGAAGCTCGTCTCGTTCCTGCCGATCGACGAGGCCACGGCCCTCGTCGAGGGCAAGGCCCTGCGGGGCGCGGCGCGCCCCCGCGACGTCGCCATCCTCGAGATGCTCTACGCCACCGGTCTGCGCGTCTCGGAGCTCGCCGCCCTCGAGCTCGACGCCGTGGACCGTGCCGGGAGGACGGTACGGGTCCTCGGCAAGGGAAAGAAGGAGCGGATCGTCCCCTTCGGCGGGAAGGCGGCGCGCGCGCTCGAGGCCTACCTCGGAGGCCGCGCGGACACCCGCGGCCCCCTCTTCACGAACCGGCGGGGCGGGCGGCTGACGCCGAGAGCGATCCACGCGATCGTGGGCCGCGGTGCGGCGGCCGCCGGGATCGCGCGGCGCGTGAGCCCGCACACGCTCCGGCACACGTTCGCCACGCACCTGCTCGACGCGGGCGCCGACCTGCGCGTGATCCAGGAGTTCCTCGGCCACAGCCGCCTGTCGACCACGCAACGCTACACCCACGTGGGCACCGACCAGCTGATGCGCGTCTACGACGCCGCCCACCCGCGCGCCCGCGCGCGCGCCTGATCCGCGCCATGCAGCGCGTGCACGCGACGACCATCGTCGCCGTCCGCCATCGCGGCCAGGTCGCCCTCGCCGGCGACGGGCAGGTCTCGATCGGCAACACGATCGTCAAGGCCGGCGCGCGGAAGGTACGCAAGCTCTACCACGAGCGGATCCTCGCGGGGTTCGCGGGCACGGCCGCCGACGCATTCACCCTCTTCGCGCGCTTCGAGGGCAAGCTCGACGAGCACCGCGGCAACCTCGCCCGCGCCGCGGTGGAGCTCGCGAAGGACTGGCGGAATGACCGGGTGCTGCGGCGGCTCGAGGCGCTGCTCGCCGTAGCCGATCGCGAGCAATCCTTTATCCTCTCGGGCACGGGCGACGTCATCGAGCCCGACGACGGAATGATCGGGATCGGCTCGGGCGGCCCGTACGCGCTCGCCGCCGCCCGCGCCCTGGTGGCGCACTCCGATCTCGACGCCAAGGCGATCGTGACGGAGGCGATGCGGATCGCCGCGACGATCTGCGTCTACACGAACGAGCGGATCACGGTGGAAATCCTGTGAGCGACGACGTGACCCTCACCCCGGCGCAGATCGTCGCCGAGCTCGACCGGTACATCGTCGGCCAGGAGCGGGCCAAGCGCGCCGTCGCGGTCGCGCTGCGGAACCGCTGGCGCCGCCAGAACCTGCCGCCCGAGCTCCGCGACGAGGTCGCGCCGAAGAACATCATCATGATCGGGCCGACCGGCGTCGGGAAGACCGAGGTCGCACGCCGTCTCGCGAAGCTCGCCCAGGCGCCCTTCCTGAAGGTCGAGGCCTCCAAGTATACGGAGATCGGCTACGTGGGCCGCGACGTCGAGTCGATGATCCGCGACCTCACCGAGCTCGCGGTGAACATGGTCAAGGCCGAGATGACAGCGCGCGTCGCTGAGCGGGCCGCCGAGCTCGCCGAGGAGCGTCTCCTCGACCTCCTGCTCCCGCGGCCCCCCCGCCACGAGCCCTTCTCATCGGGCTCGCTCGAGGAGGTCGCGCCGGACGCGTCACGCGAAACGACCAAGGAGAAGCTGCGGGCACAGCTGCGGGCCGGGCGGCTCGACGAGCGGATGGTGGAACTCGAGGTCCAGCAGCAGACGCTGCCGACGATCGAGGTCCTGTCGGGCCAGGGGCTCGAGGAGATGGGCATCCACCTCAAGGATATGCTGTCCAACCTCATGCCGACCCGGACCAAGCAGCGCCGGGTGAGAGTCGCGGAGGCGCGACGGCTCCTCGTCCAGGAGGAGGCGCAGAAGCTCGTGGACATGGAAGAGGTCGTCGCCCAGGCGATCCGCCGGGCCGAGAATTCGGGCATCGTCTTTCTGGACGAGCTCGACAAGATCGCGGGGCGCGAGGCGGGTCACGGCCCGGACGTGTCGCGGGAGGGCGTGCAGCGCGACCTCCTACCCATCGTCGAGGGGTCGGCGGTGACGACGAAGTACGGGGTCGTCCGCACCGACCACATCCTCTTCATCGCCGCCGGCGCATTCCACGTGGCCAAGCCCGCGGACCTGATCCCGGAGCTTCAGGGACGCTTCCCGATCCGGGTCGAGCTCGACCCCTTGACGCGCGAGGATTTCGTCCGCATCCTGACGGAACCTCGAAACGCGCTGCTCAGGCAGTATACGGAGCTCCTCGGAACGGAGCGGGTGGGCCTCCGGTTCGCACCGGAGGCGGTGGAGGCGATCGCGGAGATCGCGATGAAGGTCAACGCGAGCACGGAGAACATCGGCGCACGGCGCCTGTACACGATCATGGAGAAGCTCCTCGAGGAGGTCTCCTTCAACGCTCCCGATATGCCCGGCAAGGATCTCACGATCGACGCCGGCTACGTGCACGCGCGCCTCGGCGACATCACGCGCGACCAGGACCTGTCGAGGTACATTCTGTGATGGCCGGGCGCCCGAGAGCCCGGGGCGAGACGCGTCCGTGACGGATCCGAAGAGCGCGGAGGTCCTGCTCGAGGCGCTCCCGTACATCCGGGAGTTCCGCGGCAAGACGATCGTCATCAAGTACGGCGGCGCCGCGATGGAGCGCGCAGACCTCAAGGAGCCCTTCGCGCTCGACGTGATCCTCCTGCGCCTCGTGGGCCTCAAGCCCGTCATCGTGCACGGGGGCGGCCCCCAGATCGGCGCGCTGATGAAGCGACTCGGGAAGGAGCCGCAATTCGTTGGTGGCATGCGGGTCACCGACCAGGAAACGGTCGAGATCGTCGAGATGGTCCTCGTCGGCAAGATCAACAAGCAGATCGTGGGGCTCATCAACCACCACGGCGGTAAGGCCGTCGGCCTCTCGGGGAAGGACGCCGGGCTCCTCCGCGCGCGGCGGCGCGGGCACCGGCTCGCGAGCGGCGAGGAGGTGGACATCGGTCTCGTCGGCGAGGTCGAGGAGGTCAACACCGAGCCCATCCGTCTCCTCGAGGACAACGGGTTCATCCCCGTGATCGCGCCGGTCGGCGTGGGGCACGACGGCGAGACCTACAACATCAATGCCGACCTGGTCGCGGGCGAGGTGGCGGCGGCGCTCGGCGCCGAGAAGCTGATCCACCTCACCGACGTGCAGGGAATCCTCGGCCAGGACGGCAAGCTGGTGAGCACGCTCTCCCGGAAGGAGGCGGAGCGCCTCATGAGCGCCGGGGTGATCGACGGTGGGATGCTGCCGAAGGTCGAGTCGTCGCTACGTGCCCTCGAGGGCGGGACGTCGAAGGCCCACATCCTCGACGGCCGGGTGCCCCATGCGATCCTCCTCGAGCTCTTCACGCGCGAAGGCGTCGGAACCGAGATCGTTCTCTAGGTCAAGGCAGGGTGAGCCGCAGGACGTCGCGGGGCGGGGGCCCCGCCGTCCGAGGCGAGCGAATCCAGGGAAGGGGCCGCGTAGGCATGGACACCAAGCAGCTCATCGAGTGGGCGGCGAAGTATCACACCCCGAACTATTCGCGGGCCCCGATCTGCCTCGTCCGGGGCGACGGCACCCGCGTGTGGGATTCCGACGGCAAGGAGTACCTCGACTTCGGCGCGGGGATCGCCGTGGCCTCGCTCGGCCACTGCCATCCGCGCGTGACCGGCGCCATCCGCGAGGCGGCCGCCACGCTCCTGCACGTCTCGAACCTTTATCACACCGCGCCTCAGATCCACCTGGCGAAGCTCCTGTGCGAGCACTCGTTCGCCGACCGCGTCTTCTTCGGCAACTCGGGCGCCGAGGCGAACGAGGCGGCGCTCAAGCTCGCGCGCAAGCACGCGCGCGAGCGCCACGCCTCCGACCGCTATGAGATCATCGCCACGCACAACGCGTTCCACGGCCGGACCCTGGCCACCGTCACCGCCACGGGGCAGGAAAAATACCAGCACGGCTTCGAACCCCTGGTGCCCGGCTTCAAGCACGTGCCCTACAACGACCTCCGCGCGATGGAGCGGGCGATCGACAACCGCACCGCCGCGATCCTGGTCGAGCCCATCCAGGGCGAAGGGGGCGTGCACGTGCCCGACGACGACTACCTCCCCGGGCTCCGCAAGCTCTGCGACGAGAGCGGAGCGCTCCTGATCCTGGACGAGATCCAGACGGGCGTCGGCCGGACGGGCCGCCTGTGGGCGTACGAGCACGCGGGAATCGAGCCCGACATCATGACGCTGGCCAAGGCGCTCGCCAACGGCGTGCCGATCGGCGCGATGCTGGCTCGCGAGGAGGTCGCACGCTCGCTCGGGCCCGGCACGCACGGCTCGACCTTCGGCGGGACGCCCTTCGTGACTTCGGTGGCGCTGGCGACCATGCAGACCATCATCGAGGAGAAGATGCCCGAGCGCGCGGCAAGGCTCGGGCGCTTCCTGATGGATGGGCTGCGCCGGCTCGCGGCGGGGCCGGCCGGGATCAAGGAAGTCCGGGGCCGCGGCCTCCTCATCGGTGTCGAGCTCGACCGGCCCGTCGCGTCGATCGTGGACGCCTGCCGTGACGCCGGCCTCCTCGTCCTGTCCGCCGGCGAGCGGGTGCTGCGCCTGGCGCCGCCGCTGATCGTCGAGCAGCGTGACTGTGACGAGGCACTCCGGATCATCGGCCGGGCGCTCGAGCCTCGGGCGTGATGCGGCACTTCCTCGGCTCCGCAGACCTGACGCGGGACACGGCGCTCCAGATGTTCGCGCTGGCCGCCGACCTCAAGCAGCGCTGGAAGGCGGGCCGCCGGGGGGCGCCGCTCACCGGGCGCACGTTCGCGCTCATTTTCGAGAAGCCTTCGCTCCGGACGCGCGTGACCTTCGAGGTCGGGATCGTCCAGCTCGGCGGCCGCGCCCTGCACCTCTCGGGTCACGAGATCGGCCTCGGCACGCGCGAGGCGGTGCCCGACGTGGCGCGGAACCTCTCGCTCTGGGTGGATGGGATCGCCGCGCGCGTCTACGCCCACGAGACCGTCGAGACGCTCGCGCGCCACGCGACGGTACCGGTCATCAACGGGCTCTCGGACTTCGAGCACCCCTGCCAGGCGCTCGCCGACTTCTTCACGCTGTGGGAGCGCGGCGTGGACTTCACCGGCATGCGCCTGGCGTGGTTCGGCGACGGCAACAACGTCTGCCACTCCGTTCTGCTCCTCGGGGCCCTCCTCGGTGCCTCCCTCGTGGTCGCATGCCCGCCGGGCTACGCCCCCGACGAGCGCGTCCAGGCGGCCGTGCGGCGGCTCGGCGGTCGACTCGAGGTGACGGACGACCCGCGGAAGGCCGCGACGGGCGCGGACGTGATCTACACCGACGTCTGGATCAGCATGGGGCAGGAGGCGGAGCGCGAGCAGCGCCTGGAGGCGTTCGGCCGCTACCAGGTGAACGAGGCGGTCGTCGCGGTCGCCAAGCCGACCGCGCTCGTTATGCACTGCCTGCCGGCGCACCGGGGCGAGGAGATCACCGACGCGGTGCTCGACGGACCGCGCTCCATCGCGCTCGAGCAGGCGGAGAATCGGCTGCACGCGCAGAAGGCGGTGATCCTCAGCCTGCTCGGAGGCTCGGTCGATGACGCCTGACCCGAAGCGCGTCGTCCTCGCGTACTCGGGCGGGCTCGACACCTCGGTGATCCTGAGGTGGCTGATCGAGCGCTACCGCTGCGACGTGGTCGCCTTCTGTGCCGACCTCGGCCAGGGCGAGGAGCTCGTCCCGATCCGCGAGAAGGCGCTCCGCACCGGGGCCGCGACCGTTCACATCGTGGATCTCCGCGAGGAGTTCGTGCGCGACTTCATCTTCCCGATGCTCCGCGCGAACGCGGTCTACGAGGGCGCCTACCTCCTCGGCACCTCGATCGCGCGGCCGCTGATCGCCCGCGCGCAGGTCGAGGTCGCCGCCAGGGAGGGCGCGGACGCGGTGGCCCACGGCGCAACCGGGAAGGGCAACGACCAGGTCCGCTTCGAGCTGACCTACGCGGCGCTCGCGCCCCACCTCCGGGTGCTCGCACCCTGGCGCGAGTGGGAGCTCAACTCCCGGACGGCCCTGATCGAATTCGCCCGACGCCACGACATCCCGGTTCCGGTCACAGCCGAGCGGCCCTACAGCACCGACCGGAACCTGTTCCACATCTCCTACGAGGGCGGGATCCTCGAGGATCCGTGGGTCGAGCCGCCGGCGAAGATGTTCCAGCTCACGAACGACCCGGAGGCGGCGCCCGACGTGCCGGTGCCCGTCGAGATCGAGTTCGAGGCGGGGAACCCGGTCGCGATGGACGGCGCGCGGCTCGGGCCGGTCGCCCTCCTGACGCGGCTCAACCGCCTGGGTGGCGAGCACGGCGTCGGGCGCGTGGACCTCGTGGAGAACCGGTTCGTCGGGATGAAGTCGCGGGGCGTCTACGAGACGCCCGGCGGGACCATCCTGCACGTCGCACGGCGCGCCGTCGAGTCGCTGACACTCGACCGCGAGGTGCTCCACCTGCGCGATACGCTCGTGCCCCGATACGCCGAGATGATCTACTACGGGTTCTGGTTCTCGCCGGAGCGCCAGATGCTCCAGACGCTCATGGACGAGTGCGCGCAGGACGTGACGGGCACCGTGCGCCTCAAGCTCTACAAGGGGAATGTCAGCGTCGTCGGGCGTCGCGCGCCCCGCTCGCTCTACCGGCCGGATTTCGCCACGTTCGAGGCCGACAGCGTGTACCGTCAGCGCGACGCCGAGGGGTTCATCAACCTCAACGCCCTGCGGCTCAGGATCCGCGCCCTCCGCGACAAGTCCTGAGCCGTGCGCGTAGACGTCGTGCTCACGGCCGACGAGGTCGTCCCGGGCGCGCTCGCCGGCGCCACGGTACTCGTCGTGGACGTGCTCCGCGCGTCGACCACGATCATCGCGGCGCTCGCCGCCGGCTGCGCGGGGATCACGCCGGTGGCCGATCCCGTCGAGGCGCGGCGCCGCGCCGGGGCTCACGGCGTGCTCCTCGCGGGCGAGCGGCGGGGTGAGCCGATCCCCGGCTTCGACCTGGGAAACTCGCCCCTCGAGTTCACCCCCGAACGCGTGGGTGGCCGGACCGTCGTGCTGACCACCAGTAACGGCACCCGGGCCCTGCTGGCGGCCCGCGAGGCACACACGATCGGCATCGCCGCGTTCGTGAACCTGACGGCCGCGACGGAGTGGGCGGTGGCGGAAGCGCGCGACCTCATCGTCATCTGCGCGGGCGAGCGGGGCCGCCGGTCGCTCGAGGACCACGTGTGCGCGGGGCTCCTCGTCGAGGGCGTTCGCGCTCGGGCGGCCGATGCCTCCATGAGCCCGGCCGCCCTCGAGGCCCTCGCCGCGGCTCGCCGCTATGGCCGCGAGGTCGCGCGGCTCGCCGCCGACTCGCCGTGGGCGAGGAAGCTCGCGGCGTCCGGCCGCGGCCGCGACGTGACGGCATGCCTCGCGCTCGACACGACGGCGTTCGCCCCGCGATACCTGCCGAGCGTTGACAAGGTCGTTTCGGGCCGCGGATAATGAGGGTGTTGACTCGCCCCGTGGACGGAGCCGCCGCATGAATCTCCCGATCGGCCTCACCCTCACCCGCATCGTGGCGGTGCCGCTGCTGATCGTGTTCTTGATCTCGTCGTCGCGGGTCCACGCCGTGATCGCCGCGGCGATCTTCATCCTCGCGGCGATCACCGACTGGGCCGACGGCGTCGTCGCGCGTCGGCGCAACCAGGTGACGACGCTGGGCACGCTGCTCGATCCGATCGCGGACAAGCTCCTCGTGGCCGCGGCGCTCGTCTCGCTGCTCGCGATCGACAAGCTCGCGGCCTGGATCGTGGTCGTGATCGTCGGCCGCGAGCTGGCGGTCACGGGCCTCCGCGCGGTGGCCGCGTCCGTGGGGGTCATCGTCCCGGCCTCGCGCCTCGCCAAATGGAAGACGGTCAGCCAGTATGCGGCGATCACGATGCTGATCGTCGAGAAGGGCTTCGACCCGCCCGGGTTTCACGTGCTCGCCGCGCTCGTCCTGTGGATCGCGCTCGGGCTCACGGTGATCTCGGCCGTGGACTACTTCTACCGCTTCTTCCGGAAGGCGGACTACCGGGCGATCGTGCCGGGCGAAGAACGCTGGTCGTGAGCCGCGCGCTCGCCCTCGGCGCCGCCTACTTGGTCGGCGCCCTTCCCCTGGGCTTCCTCGTCGCCCGCGTGTTCGGTGTCGGGGACATCCGCCGGCACGGGAGCGGCACCATCGGCGCGACGAACGTCCTCCGCGCAGCGGGCTGGGTTCCGGCGCTCCTCACGCTCGGCGGCGATATCACGAAGGGGTATCTCGCGGTGGCGGCGGCCGGCGCGCTTGCCGGTGACGCGGATGCCCGAGCCGCCGCCGTGGTCGCCGCGATCATCGGCAACTGCTGGTCGGTCTTCCTCGGCTTCCGAGGCGGCAAGGGGGTCGCCACCGGCCTCGGCGCGTTGCTGAACCTCGTGCCGTGGGCGGTGGCGCCCGCGATCCCGGTGTGGCTCGCCGTCGCGGTGACGACGCGCTACGTGTCGCTTGGGTCGATCCTGGGCGCGGCCTGCGTGCCGCTCGGCGCGCTGCTCCTCGGCTATGGCGCGCCGGCGGTGCTCGCCGCGCTCCTCGGGGCGGTGATCATCGTCGCGCGACACTCCGAGAACATCGGGCGCCTCCTCGCCGGGACCGAACGGCGCCTGGGCGGGAAGCGGAGCGCGGCATGATCGCGATCGTCGGGGGCGGGAGCTGGGGGACGGCCCTCGCGATCCACCTCGCACGGCAGGGCGGCGCCGTGCGTCTCTGGGCGCGGGAGAGCGAGGTCGTGGAAGGGATCCGCGCGCGCCGCAGGAGCCCGTGGTACCTCGCCGACCTCGACGTCCCGGCGGGCGTCGCCCCGACGACGGAGCTCGCCGAGGCGGTTCGCGGCGCGTCGCTCCTCATCATGGCGGTCCCGTCCGAGTTCTTTGCGGCGACGCTCGAGGCCCTCCCGCCGGTGCCCGAGAGCGTGCCGATCGTCACGGCGACGAAGGGCTTCGACCCCGTACGCCACTTGCGGATGAGCGAGCTCATCGCCGCGCGGTGGCCCCGCGCGCGGATCGCCGCGCTCTCGGGACCGACGTTCGCACGGGAGGTGGCGCTCGGGCGGCCGACCGCCGCCGTCGTCGCGTCGAGCGACGAGGAGCTCGCGGGCGCGCTGCAGCGACAGCTCGGCGCGCGCGAGTTCCGGCTCTACGCGAGCCAGGACGTCGTCGGCGTCGAGGCCGGCGGGGCGCTCAAGAACGTGATGGCGATCGCAACCGGCCTGGCCGACGGGCTCGGGCTGGGCGAGAACGCGCGCGCCGCCCTCATCACGCGCGGCCTCGCCGAGATGACGCGGCTGGCGATCGCCCTCGGCGCCAGCGCGCCGACACTCGCCGGGCTCGCCGGGCTCGGCGACCTCGTCCTGACGTGTACGGGGAGCCTCTCGCGCAATCGCCAGCTCGGTATGGCCCTCGCGCGGGGCGAGACGGCGGCCGCCGTCGAGCGCGAGACCCGGATGATCGCCGAGGGCGCGCGCACCGTCACCTCCGCACTCGCGCTCTCGAAGCTGCACGCGGTCACGCTGCCGATCTGCGAGGAGGTCGGCGCGGTACTCTTCGCCGGGAAGCCGCCCGAGGACGCGGTCGCCTCGCTCCTCGAGCGTCCGCTCCGCCGCGAGGACCGCTAGCGCGATGCCCGAGCTCCGCAAGGATCCGATCGTCGGGCGTTGGGTCATCATCTCGACGGAGCGCGCTCGCCGCCCCTCCGACTTCGCCGCCGAACCCGTGCGTCCCACGGGCGGCGACTGTCCGTTCTGCCCCGGCAACGAGGCAAAGACGCCGCCCGAGATTCTCGCGGGGCGGGGGACGGACAGCGGGCCCAACCAGCCCGGCTGGTCGTATCGTGTCGTCGCCAACATGTTCCCCGCGCTTCGGATCGAGGGTGAGCTCGATCCCTCCGGCGAGGGGCTCTTCGACCGGATGAACGGCGTCGGCGCCCACGAGGTCGTGGTCGAGACGCCGGACCATCGAGCCTCGCTCGCGACGCTCTCCGGCGACGCGCTCGCCGACGTCCTCCTGGCGTTCCGGGAGCGCCTGCTCGACCTCAGGAAGGACCCGCGCTTCGAATACGCGCTCGTGTTCAAGAACCACGGCGAGGCGGCGGGGGCCTCGCTCGAACACCCCCACTCGCAGCTCATCGCGACGCCGATCATTCCCATCATGGTCGCCGAGGAGCTCGCGGGGTCGGCGCGGTATTACGCGATGAAGGAGCGCTGCGTTTGGTGCGACATCGTGCGCCAGGAGCGCCGCGAGGGCCGGCGCCTGATCCTCGAGGCGAACGGGTTCGTCGCGCTGGCGCCGTTCGCTCCGCGATTTCCGTTCGAGACGTGGATCCTTCCGGTGGCCCACGGCGCGGCCTACGAGGACTCGGGCGTGGACCAGCTCCGGGGACTCGCGGGTCCCCTGGGCGACTTCCTGCGCCGGCTGAACCGGGTGCTCGGCGACCCGCCGTTCAACTTCATGCTCCACACGGCACCCCTGCGGGAGACGCAGCTCGATTCATTCCACTGGCACCTCGAGATCATTCCCAAGCTCACGCGCGTGGCGGGATTCGAGTGGGGGAGCGGCTTCTTCATCAACTCGATGCCGCCCGAGGACGCGGCCGAGGCCCTACGGACGGGAGGCGGTTAGAATCATGATACGATGTTGCGCTGTGGCGCGGGAATAGCTCAGTGGTAGAGCACGACCTTGCCAAGGTCGGGGTCGCGGGTTCGAATCCCGTTTCCCGCTCCACCAATTACGACACCTCTTCCGGTGCGTTCAGGGCGGCGTAGCCAAGTGGTTAAGGCGGAGGTCTGCAAAACCTCTATTCAGCGGTTCGAATCCGCTCGCCGCCTCCACTTCCCAAACCCCTAGCGGACTCGGGTCGGAGACCGGACATGGCGGAAACGATCAAGCGTACGGGACCCCCCAAGGCGACCGACCTCAGGGGCGAGGAGTTCACCTGGACGGTGCCGCTCAGTGAGCCGCCGACGCGCGAGTGGACGAGGCTCTTCTCGGAGCCGGCCGAGACCAGCGTGCTGTGCCATCCGAAGAAGGTCGGCATGATGCACCAGGCTCTCGTCTTCAAAAGCGAAGAGGCGCACCTGAGTGCCTGGATCCAGCACATCGATAAGTGGATCGCGGGGGCGAACCAGGCGCTCGCCGACCACGAGCAGCGCGAGAAGCAGAAGAAGACTGAGCAGCTCCGCCAGGACGAGGAGAAGAAGCGTCGCATCGAAGGCGCCAACGAGAAGTACAGGCGTCTCTAGGGCTGATCGGGGGCGTGGCGGAACTGGCAAACGCCGAGGACTTAAAATCCTCTGTCCGCGAGGACTTGCAGGTTCGAATCCTGCCGCCCCTACCAGACGCCCGCGACGCTCGCCGATTGCGTCACGGCGGCGGGCGGCGACAATCGCCGTGCTATCCTCCCTGTCGTGTTCAGCTCTCCCGGCGCCATCGCCGTCCAGATCGGCCCCGTCGTTATCCGCTGGTACGGGATTCTCATGGCCACCGCCATCGTGGTCGGCCTCTTCATCGCCCACCGGCAGGCCAAGCGTGAGGGGTTGCCGGCGGACGACATCATCGCCTGCGCCCAGTGGGCGATCCTCGCGGGGCTCGTCGGCGCGCGCCTCTACGAAGTCGTGTTCAACTGGGACTACTACGGCCGCTATCCGGCGAAGATCATCGCGGTGTGGGAGGGCGGCCTCGCGATCCACGGCGGTCTGATCCTCGGCCCGCTCGTCGGCGTCTGGCTCGCCCACCGGTGGAAACTCCCGGTGCTCCGCGCCCTCGACGTCGCGGGCCCCCCCATCGCGCTCGGGCAGGCGATCGGGCGGTGGGGGAACTTTTTCAACGAGGAGGCGTTCGGCGCGCCGACAGATCTGCCGTGGAAGCTCTACGTCTCACCCGCGCACCGCCCGCTCGGCTTCACCCAGTACGAGTACTTCCACCCGACGTTCCTCTACGAGTCGCTGTGGGACCTCTTCGTCTTCGCCCTGCTCATCGGCTGGCTGCGTCCACGGCTCCGGAACCGGCCGGGCGCGCTATTCTTCTGCTACGTCGGTCTCTACTCCGTCGGACGCTTCGCGATCGAACCCCTCCGACTCGACAGCTTCTGGCTGGGCTCTTTCCGTGTCCCGCAGCTCGCGAGCCTCGCCGGTGTGCTGGTCGCCGTCGTGGGGCTCGCCCTGGCGAAGCGCCGCTCGGCGTCACCCGTCGCGCGCTGAACGGGACTCCGCCCGATGCGGCTCGAGCAGGTCGGCCCCCAGCTCTGGCGGATTCCCCGCGACGAACGGCGTGGCATGCGCGTGCCGGGTCTCGTCGTGGCCGACGAGCGCTTGATCGCGGCGATCCGCGGCGACGCCTCGCTCGAGCAGCTCGCGAACGGCGCCACGCTCCCCGGCATCGTCCGGGCTGCTCTCGCGATGCCCGACATCCATCAGGGCTACGGGCTCCCCGTCGGCGGGGTCGTCGCCACCGACGGCGAGCACGGCGTCGTGAGCCCGGGCGCGATCGGCTTCGACATCAACTGCGGCGTGCGACTCTTGCGGACCGGGCTCGAGGCGCAGGCGCTCGCCGGCCGTCTCGAGGCGCTGGTCGAGGCGCTCTACACGGGAATCCCGGCCGGCGTCGGGTCGCGCGGCGCGCTCGCGCTGGACGCGACGGCGCTCGACGCCGTCCTCGCGCGGGGCGCGGCCTGGGCGGTCGAGTCCGGCCACGGCGTCGCCGAGGATCTCGCCCGCATCGAGTCGGAGGGCCGACTCGACGGCGCCGACCCCGATCGCGTGTCGGTCCGCGCGCGTGAGCGCGGGCGGCGGCAGCTCGGCACCCTCGGCTCGGGCAATCACTTTCTCGAGGTGCAGGTCGTGGACGAGATCCACGACGCGGGAGCCGCGGCGAGGCTCGGCCTCGCGGTCGGGCAGGTGACGCTGATGATTCACACGGGCTCGCGCGGCCTCGGCCACCAGGTGTGCACCGACTACCTCGAGCTCACGGGCCGCGCGCTCAAACGCTACGGGATCAGTGTTCCCGACCGCCAGCTTGCGTGCGCGCCGCTCGGGTCCGACGAGGCGCGCGCGTATCTCGGGGCCATGCGCGCGGCGGCCAACTTCGCCTTCGCAAACCGTCAGGTGCTGACCCACTGGGCGCGCGTGATCTTTCGCCGCGTGCTCGGGCCCGTGACGCGCGACCTCGACCTCGCCTTGGTCTACGACGTCGCCCACAACATCGCCAAGCTGGAGGACCACGTCGTGGACGGCGCCACGCGGCGCCTGCTCGTCCATCGGAAGGGCGCGACGCGCGCGTTTCCGGGCCAGCCCGTCATCGTGCCGGGCGACATGGGGCGCTACTCGTACCTCCTCGAGGGCACGGAGGTCGCGATGCGAGAGACCTTCGGCAGCACGTGCCACGGCGCCGGCCGGCTGCTCTCCCGGACGGCGGCGGTGGCGGCGGCCCGGGGCCGACGGATCGAGGCGGAGCTCCGCGCGCGCGGGGTGATCGCCCGCGCCACCGGCGGCGCGGCACTCGCCGAGGAGATGCCCGAGGCCTACAAGGACGTGAAGGACGTCGTCGATGTCGTCCACCGCTTCGGCATTTCCACACGCGTGGCCCGTCTGCGTCCGCTCGGCGTCGTCAAGGGGTGAGCGCGCCGCGTGGTAGACTAGGCCGATGTCCTGGCAGCTGAAGAAGAAAGCCCAGGCCCTGCTCGCGCAGGAGCAGGGGACCGTGCGGAAGGACTGGGGCGGTCGCGTCGCGGTCGCCCTCGTCTACCCGAACAGCTACGCCGTCGGGATGTCGAACCTCGGCTTCCAGACGATCTACCGCCACCTGAACGCCCTTCCCGACGTCGTCTGCGAGCGCGTCTTCCTCCCCGATCCGGAGGACATCGCGGAGCTCCGGCGCACGGGCGGCGCGCCGTTCTCGCTCGAATCGCTGCGCCCGCTGAGCGCCTTCCACATGCTCGGCTTCTCGGTGACGTACGAGGGGGACTACATTCACGTCCTGCGCCTGCTCTCGCTGGCCGGGATTCCCCTCCGCGCCGCGGACCGGCGGCCGCACGACCCGCTCGTCCTCATGGGAGGCGTGTGCGCGTTCTCGAATCCCGAGCCCATGGCGCCGTTCATGGACTTCATCGTTGTCGGTGAAGGCGAGGAGCTCGTCGTCGAGTTGATCGCACGCTACCGCGAGGGCTACCGCGACCGCGAGACGTTCCTCGACACGCTCAGCGCGGTCGAGGGCATCTACGTCCCGGAGCGCTACGACGTGGCCTGGGGGGACGACGGCGCGCTCGCCGCCGTCACGCCGCGCGCGGGCGCGCCCGCGATCGTCGTCAAGCGACGTCTCAGGAACGTGAACGCCTTCGAGACGGTTGCGACGCTCAAGACGCCCAACGCCGAGTACGGCCACATGGCGCTCCTCGAGGTAGGCAAGGGTTGCGGCCGCGGCTGCCGCTTCTGTCTCGAGGGTCAGGTGTACCGGCCGGTGAGGCACAGGAGCGTGGACGCCCTCCGCGAGACCGTGGCCCAGCTGGCGAAGAGCGGCGAGACGCGCATCGGGCTCGTCGGGGCGTGCGTCTCCGACTATCCGTGGATCGGCGATCTCCTCGAGATCGTGGAGGAGCATGGCCTCGAGGTGTCGATCTCCTCGATCCGCGCCGACAGCCTGACGGACGGCCTCGTCGCCGCGCTCGCACGCGGGGGCCACCGCACGCTGACCGTCGCGCCCGAGGCGGGCACCGAGCGGCTGCGGCGCGTGATCCGCAAGGCCATCACGGACGAGCAGATCTTCGCGGCCTGTGACCTCGTGCGTGCCCACGGGATCCCGAACCTCAAGACTTATTTCATGATCGGCCAGCCCACGGAGACGCTCGAGGACGTCGAGGCGATCTCCGCCCTCGCCGAGCAGATGCTCGAGAGGCTCCGCGTGCTCGATCCGTCGGGCAAGCCCTTCGGGCGCCTCACGCTCTCGATCTCCTCGTTCGTACCCAAGCCCTGGACGCCATTCCAGTGGGCGCCCTTCGACGGCGCCGCGTCGCTCCAGACGAAGCTCGAGATCATCAAGCACGGCGCGCGACGGTTCGCGAACGTGCGCGTTCTCCATGAGAATCCGCGGGAGGCCGCGCTGCAGGCGCTCCTCGCGCGCGGGGATCGGCGGGTGGCCGACTTCCTCGAGGTCGCCGCCTCGTTCGACGGCGACTGGCGGCGGGCGCTCCGCGAGTGGAAGGGCGATCTCGGCTTCTACACCACGCGGCAGCGCCCGACCGACGAGCGGCTGCCGTGGGACCACTTCGATGTCGGCGTCAAGAAGGCGGGGCTGCTCCGCGAGTGGGAGCGCGCCCAGGCCGAGGCCGCGGTCCCCGCGGGAGCGCGGTGATGGTGCTGGGCGATACGTACGGTCGGCAGCTCCGGAACCTCCGGATCTCGGTCACCGACCGGTGCAACCTCCGCTGCGCCTACTGTATGCCGGAGGAGGACTACGTCTGGCTCCCGCGCTCGGAGATCCTGCACTTCGGCGAGATCGCGACGCTCGTGGATGTCTTCATGGATCTCGGCGTCGACAAGGTCCGGCTGACGGGCGGCGAGCCGCTCCTGCGCCGCGACCTGCCACGGCTCGTCCGCATGCTTGCGGCCAAGCCGCTGCGCGATCTCGCGATGACCACCAACGGCGTCCTCCTCGGCGAGCACGCGGAGGCGCTCAGGGAGGCGGGTCTTCATCGGGTGACGGTGAGCCTCGACACCCTCCGTCCCGACCGCTTCGCCGCGCTGACGCGTCGCCCGAATCACGCGCAGGTCCTCGAGGGCCTCGAGGCCGTGACGCGCGCCGGCTTCGGCGGCACCAAGCTCGATACGGTGGTGATGCGCGGCGTGAACGACGACGAGCTCCCGGACCTGATCGAGTTCGCCAGGCGCGTGCCCGCCGAGGTCCGCTTCATCGAGTACATGGACGTGGGCGGCGCGACGCGCTGGTCCATGGACCAGGTCGTAAGCCGAACGGAGATGCTCACGATTCTCGAGGCACGGTACGGCCGGATCGAGCCCGTGGTCGAGACGACGACCGCGCCCGCCGACCGCTACCGTCTCCCGGACGGCACCGTCTTCGGGATCATCTCCTCCACGACCGCACCGTTCTGCTCGAGCTGCGACCGGAGCCGGCTCACCGCAGACGGAATGTGGTACCTCTGTCTCTACGCCCAGCGCGGCATCGACCTGCGTGGTCCCTTCCGTCGCGGCGCCAGCCCCGAGGAGCTCTCCGCCCTGATCACGGGCGGGTGGCGGGGGCGCACCGACCGGGGCGCGGAGAACCGCCTGGCCGTCCGCGAGCGCACGCCGCTCGTCCAGATCGCGCGACTCAAGGCGGACCCGCACCTGGAGATGCACACCCGCGGCGGCTAGCGCCCGCGAGGAGGGAAGGCCGTGAGCTCGCCCGACACGCCGAAGATCGACGTTCAGGAGCGCGGCGCCAATCAGCAGGCCTCCGACCGGCGGCTCTTCATGCAGCTCCATGCGTTCGGCGGCTGCCTCGACCCGAAGCCGCTGGTCGGTGCGCTCGAGTCGAGCCGGATCGAGGCCGTGCTCTATCAGGACGTCAACGACCCGCGCGGGATCGGCGTGCTGACGATGAGCGAGGACCCGACGTTCTTCGTCGCCGCTTTCCGCGAGCTGCTGAACGCCGAGCCCTTCGCGGGCCTCGCCCACAAGCCCGCGTTCACCATGCTCGGACGAACGTACTCGTCCGGCTTCGAAACGGATCTGGACGAATGGCTCCTGCGCCGGCCGCGGCGGACGGCCCTGAACCCGATGTGGCCGTGGGCGGTCTGGTATCCGCTACGCCGGACGGGCGGCTTCGCGCGGCTCTCGGGCGAGGAGCAGGGCAAGGTCATCCGCGAGCACAGCGTGCTGGGCCGTGCCTACGGCGACGCCGACCTCGCCCACGACATCCGCCTGGCCTGCCACGGGCTCGACGCCCACGACAACGACTTTGTCATCGGTCTCGTCGGGCGTGAGCTCCACCCTCTCTCGCACCTCGTCCAGACCATGCGGAAGACGGCCCAGACCGCGCTGTACATCCAGACGCTGGGGCCGTTCTTCATCGGCCACACGCTCTGGCAGAGCCCGCTGCGCTGAGCGCGGCTGACTCTGTCGCGCGGGACCGACGGAGCCAAATCTCGCGCCAGTAGACGACTTCGCTGCGTGAACACCCGCCGATGCTGACGCCGGCGCATCCGCACAACGACCCTTCCAGGTACACGGTATTGCGGAGTTGCCGCATCTCTCCCGTCCCGTCCACGATGATCTTGTCGAGCCGCCCTTTCACCCGGGACCGCCAGCCGCAAGACAGGCGCAGGTCCGGTGAAAAGTACATCCCGCGGTTGTGCCCGGCCGCATTCAGAGTCTCCTTGATGCTGTCGAGCGTTTTCACCTCGATCCATTCTCCGGGCTGCAGGTTCAGGCTTTCTACGGGGGTGGACGTGTTGCTGCCGCGCGCGTACTCGCCGAGGAGTTTTCGGCGGATTCTCCAGAACAGCCATATCCCGAGACGCCCTGCCATGTGAAGCGCGCCGCAGTTGCCGGCACGGATCTCGCTGAAGCATTTCCCGAGTTGCTCCCGGCGCGATAAGTTGTTGGTGGCTTTCAACAGTTCGCTCGCCTGACAAAAATACGTGGTGGGTCCGGTCATGGTCTTGAGGCGGGCCCGCAGTCGCCCACCGCCCCCCTGATCCAGCGTCGATTGGACGCCCGCGTCTTCGACTCTGCGGAGCCAGGCATCCCGCCAGAAAGTCATGCAGGCCTTCTGACAGCCGTCATGCGCGGCGCCCGAACAGCGTAGCCCCTCCAGGGTGACGACGTCATCGCCCCTGAACTCCCGCATGGCCCCGTACGAGTTCGGCCCCGAGAAGCAGGTCTTCACGACTCGCCGGGCGACCCGAAATCTTCTCCCGCAAAACTCCATCATTTCCGGCATGAATGGCAGGTGGTCCAGTGTTCCCTCGGCGTCCAGCGTCTGGAGGATTTCGTCCGGAGCCTTCACCTCCACAAGGTCGCCGGGGCGAAGTCTCGCGTTCAGGGGCTTCATGTCACATTCCGGCTGGATCGAGGAGAAGGGGCAGCATCAACGGCGATCTGCGCGTGAGCCCCACGATCCGAAGGAGCCTCTGCCAGACGCGCACGCCAAAGACCAGCGGACGCGGCATGGGTTGGCGGACGACTGCGACCTTCTTGACGTGGTTGGTGATCCGCCACACACAGGAGGACCCGGCGGGGAAGAATCCCATATCGCCTGGGCCGAGGCGACGTTCTTCGCCTTTGTCATTGGTGATGAAGGCTTCGCCGGAGATGACGACGAGGGTCTCGTCCTCGCTGTAATGCCAGTTGAAGCGTCCGGCCGTGCAATGCCAGACGATGATCCACGAGGTGCGGTCATGGCTCTTCGCCAGTTCCTTGTTCCGCGCCTCGGGCGTGCCGTTCAGGATCCAATCGGGTGGAACCGGGGCGGGTTCAAGGTCGGCGGTGGCTGCGGCGGCGATCACGATCGATGTGGACATGGCATTCTCCGAAGGTCGTTGTTTTGAGCTGCGGCGTCAGCCTTCAGGATACGCGTCCGTAGGGAATCCGGCTGCGAGGGATCGACCTGCGCAGGCCACCAGGTGAAAACCTGAATGGGGACAGACTAGGACAATGGTGCCGGCAGCTCCGACTTGCCCATGAGATACAGATCGACGCCGCGCGCGGCGGAGCGCCCCTCGGCGATCGCCCACACGATCAGCGACTGGCCGCGCTGCATGTCACCGCAGGTGAAGACGCCTGGCACGCTCGTCATCCAGTTCGCGTCCCGCCAGACGTTTCCGCGCTCGGTGAGCTTGACGCCGAGGTCGGCGAGCATCCCCGGCGTCTCCGCGCCGACGAACCCCATGGCGAGGAGGACGAGCTCGCAGTCCAGCGTGAACTCGCTCCCCGGCACGGGCCTAAAGTCAAGGCGGCCGCCCTCGCGGATCATCTCCACCTGCACCGCGTGGAGCTGGCGGAGGCGCCCCTCGGCGTCGCCGGTGAAGCGCTGGGTCGAGACCGCGTAGACGCGCTCACCGCCCTCCTCGTGCGCGCCGGACACGCGGAAGATGTTCGGCCACTGCGGCCACGGGTTGTCGAGCGCACGCGTGTCGGGCGGCCGCGGGAGCAGCTCGAACTGGTGGACCGAGGCCGCGCCCTGGCGGTGGACGGTGCCGAGGCAATCGGCGCCGGTGTCCCCGCCGCCGATGATCACGACGCGCTTGCCCGTGGCCGTGATGAACCGTTCGTCGGGAATCGCGTCGCCCTCGCAGCGCTTGTTCTGCAGCGTCAGATACTCCATCGCGAAATGGACGCCATGGAGCTCGCGCCCCGGCACGGGGAGATCGCGCGGCTGGCAGGCGCCGCCCGCCAGCACGGTCGCGTCGAACTCGCGCCGCAGGGTCGTGACGGGCACGTTCACGCCGACGTGGCACCGCGTCCGGAAGCCGATGCCCTCCTTCTCCATGATCACGAGCCGCCGCTCGAGGACGCGCTTCTCCATCTTGAACTCGGGGATGCCGTAGCGGAGGAGCCCGCCGATCCGGTCGGCGCGCTCGAGGACGGTGACCGCGTGTCCGGCGCGATTGAGCTGCTGGGCGGCGGCGAGCCCCGCCGGTCCGGAGCCGACGACCGCGACCTTCTTTCCGGTGCGCACGGCGGGCGGCTCGGGGACGACCCAGCCCTCGTCGAAGGCGCGCTCGATGATGCGCTCCTCGACGGCCTTGATCGTGACGGGGTCGTCGTTGATGCCGAGGACGCACGAGCCCTCGCAGGGCGCCGGGCAGAGACGGCCCGTCCACTCGGGGAAGTTGTTGGTCGCGTGCAGGCGCTCGATCGCGTCGCGCCAGTGGTCCTGGTACACGAGGTCGTTCCAATCGGGGATGATGTTGCCGAGCGGGCAGCCCTGGTGGCAGAACGGGATGCCACAGTCCATGCAGCGCGCGGCCTGCTTCTTCAGATCCTCGACCGGGTACGGGAGGTAGATCTCCTTCCAGTCGCGGAGCCGCTCCGCCACCGGGCGGGTGGGCCACTTCTTTCGCTGGATCTCGAGGAAGCCGGTGACCTTACCCACTCGGCGCCCCGACGAGCTCCGCGAACGTGGGGGCGCGCCCCTCGGCGCGGGCGCGCGCCTCGGCGGCCAGCACGCGTTTGTAGTCCCTCGGCATGATCTTGACGAACCGCGGCCGCAGGTCGATCCAGTCGGCGAGGATCTTGGCCGCGTAGGTCGAGCCGGTGTGCTGGACGTGGCGCTCGATGAGACCGCGCACGAGGTCGATGTCCTCGGCGCGGTCGAAGGGCTCGAGGTCCACCATGCCGAGGTTGCAGCGGCCCTTGAAGTCGCCGTCCACGTCGAGCACGAACGCGGCGCCGCCGGACATGCCCGCGGCGAAGTTGCGCCCGGTCCGTCCCAGGACCACGACGCGGCCGCCCGTCATGTACTCGCAGCCGTGGTCGCCGATGCCCTCGACCACGGCGTGGACACCGCTGTTCCGGACGGCGAACCGCTCGCCCGCCACGCCGCGGACGAACGCCTCGCCGCTCGTCGAGCCGTAGAGCGCGACGTTGCCGATGACGATATTCTCCTCGGGCACGAAGGCGATATGCTTCGGCGGGTAGACGATGAGTCGGCCGCCGGAGAGGCCCTTGCCCCAGTAGTCGTTCGCGTCACCCTCGAGCGTGAACGTGATCCCGCGCGGGACGAACGCGCCGAACGACTGGCCCGCCGAGCCCGTGAAGTGGACCCTGATCGTGTCGTCGGGCAGCCCCTCGGCGCCCCAGCGGCGCGTGATCTCGTGGCCGAGCAGGGTGCCGACCGTGCGGTTCACGTTCCGGATCGGCAGGGCGAGCGCGACGGGCTTCTTCTTCTCGATCGCGTCCCAGCAGCGCGGGATGATCGTGGTCCGGTCGAGGGCACGCTCGAGGCCGTGGTCCTGGCTCGTGACACAGTGGCGCGCGACCTCCGGCGGCACGTCAGGCTGGTGGAAGATCGCCGCGAAATCGAGCCCGCGCGCTTTCCAGTGGTCGAGCGCCGGCGTGAAGTCGAGCCGGTCGGCGCGCCCGACCATCTCCGCGATGGTCCGGAAGCCGAGCTGGGCCATGTACTCCCGCACCTCCTCCGCGATGAAGCGGAAGAAGGTCGCCACGAACTCGGGCCGCCCGGCGAAGCGCTTGCGGAGCTCCGGGTCCTGCGTGGCGATCCCGACCGGGCAAGTGTTCAGGTGGCAGACGCGCATCATGATGCAGCCGAGCACGACGAGCGGGGCCGTGGAGAAGCCGTACTCCTCGGCGCCGAGCAGCGTCGCGATCACGACGTCACGCCCGGTCTTCATCTGGCCGTCCACCTGGACGACGATCCGGTCCCGCAGCTTGTTCAGGACGAGGACCTGCTGGGTCTCGGCCAGGCCGAGCTCCCAGGGGATGCCGCCGTGCTTGATCGAGGTGAGCGGCGAGGCGCCCGTGCCGCCGTCGTGGCCGGAGATCAGGACGACGTCCGAGTGGGCCTTGGCGACTCCCGCCGCGACGGTGCCGACGCCCACCTCGGCGACGAGCTTCACGTGGATCCGCGCCGCCGGGTTCGCGTTCTTCAGGTCGTGGATCAGCTGCGCCAGGTCCTCGATCGAGTAGATGTCGTGGTGCGGCGGCGGCGAGATCAGCTGCACGCCGGGCGTCGCGAACCGCACCTTCGCGATCCACGGGTAGACCTTGGGGCCGGGGAGCTGGCCGCCCTCGCCGGGCTTCGCCCCCTGGGCCATCTTGATCTGGAGGTCGTCCGCGTTCACGAGGTACTCGCTCGTGACGCCGAAACGCGCGGACGCGACCTGCTTGATCGCGCTCCGCCGCGAGTCGCCGTTAGCGTCGCGCCGGTAGCGCGCCGCGTCCTCGCCGCCCTCGCCCGTGTTCGACTTCCCACCGATGCGATTCATCGCGATCGCCAGCGTCTCGTGGGCCTCCTGGCTGATCGAACCGTAGGACATGGCGCCGGTCGCGAAGCGCCGGAGGATCGCCTCGACGGGCTCGACCTCGGCGAGGGGGACCGGCGCGGGCGCCGACTTGAGGCGGATCAGCCCGCGCAGGGTCGCGAGGTTACGGCTCTGCTCGTCGACAAGCTTCGTGTAGTCCTTATAGATCTTGTACTGGCCGGCGCGCGTCGCGTGCTGGAGCTTGAAGACGGTGTCCGGGTTGAACAGATGATATTCCCCGTCGCGCCGCCACTGATACTCGCCGCCCCAGTCGAGATCCGCGTGCCCCACGGGCCTCACGGGGAAGGCGCGCTCGTGCCAGCGGCGGACCTCTTCGGCGACGACGGGCAGGCCGATGCCCGAGACGCGCGATGCAGTGCCGGCGAAGTAGCGGTCCACCAGGTCCCGGTTCAGGCCGACGGCCTCGAAGATCTGGGCGCCGCAGTAGCTCTGCAGCGTCGAGATTCCCATCTTGGCCATGACCTTGAGGATCCCCTTGTTGAGCGCCTTGATGTAGTTCTTGACCGCCTGCTTGTGGTCGATCCCCGAGAGGATGCCCTGACGGATCATGTCGTCGAGGGTCTGGAAGGCCACCCACGGATTGACGGCGCCGGCGCCGTACCCGATGAGCAGGCACATGTGGTGGACCTCGCGCGCGTCGCCGGTCTCGACGACGAGCCCGCACCGCGTGCGCTCCCCGCGCCCGACCAGATGGTGATGGACGGCGGCGGTGGCGAGGAGGCTCGGGATCGCCGCCCGCTCCCGGCTCACGCCCCGGTCGGAGATGATGATGGCGTTGTACCCGGCGGCGATCGCCTGGCTCGCTTTCTGCTCCAGCTCCTCGAGCGCCCGCTCGAGTCCCGGCGCGCCCTCGCTCACCGTCCACAGCATGGGCAGGGTGATCGCTTTGAAACCCGGCGCGTCGACGTGCGTGAGCTTGGCGAGCTCCGCGTTGGAGATCACGGGGTCCTTGAGCACGATCTGGCGGCAGGACTCCGGCTCCGGCTGCAGGAGGTTCCGCTCCGGCCCGACCGTGGACTCCATCGCCGTCACCAGCTCCTCGCGGATCTGGTCGAGCGGCGGGTTCGTCACCTGCGCGAAGAGCTGCTTGAAGTAGTCGTAGAGCGGTCGCGGCCGGTTCGACAGGACGGCCAGGGCCGTGTCGGTCCCCATCGAGCCCACCGGCTCCTCCCCGTTCTTGGCCATCGGCGCCAGCAGGATGCGGAGGTCCTCGTGGGTGTAGCCGAACGCGATCTGGCGGTTGAGGACGGTCTCGTGGTCGGGCGGGAGGGGCCGCTCCGGCAGATCCTCGAGCCGCACCGAATTCTGTCGGAGCCACTCCGCGTAGGGGTGCTCTGCCGCGAGCTGCGCCTTGATCTCGTCGTCGTCGATGATGCGCCCCTGGGCCGTGTCCACGAGGAAGATCCGGCCGGGGTGCAGGCGCTCCTTGACCAGGATGTTCTCCGGCGGGACGTCGAGCACGCCGACCTCGGACGCCATGATCACGAGGTCGTCCTTCGTCACGTAGTAGCGCGAGGGCCGGAGGCCGTTCCTGTCGAGCACCGCGCCGATCACCGTGCCGTCGGTGAAGGCGATCGAGGCCGGGCCGTCCCAGGGCTCCATGAGGGAGGAGTGGTACTCGTAGAACGCGCGCCGTTCCGGGCTCATGGACTCGTGGTTCTGCCACGGCTCCGGGATCATCATGAGGATCGCGTGCGGCAGCGAGCGCCCGTTCATGACGAGGAACTCGAGCACGTTGTCGAACGTCGCCGAATCCGAGAGCCCCTCGCGGGTGACCGGCAGGACCTTCTTGAGGTCGTCGCCGAGGACGGCCGAGCGGCAGAGGGCCTCGCGCGCCCGCATCCAGTTGATGTTCCCGCGGAGGGTGTTG
>Ga0137396_10000165_pt1 | contig 27360 bp, 29 predicted proteins | sample czc16metaG_FD_108284 | JGI IMG/M metagenome (GOLD analysis project Ga0137396, IMG submission 108284) | Vadose zone soil microbial communities from Angelo Coast Range Reserve, California, USA - czcobulk3.16 metaG | ecosystem: Environmental > Terrestrial > Soil > Vadose zone | place: USA...
CCGAGGTCGCCCTGCATGAGCCACTTGTAGCCGTCGTGGCACCCGAGCACGCGGAGACCGCGGTTGCGCGCCTCGATGGTCGCCGCCGCGATGACCGCGTTGATACCCGGCGCCGGCCCGCCGCCGACGAGGATGGCGAGCGTTTTTGCGCTCACGCCGCGCCCCGCTCGAGCTCGGGCGTGTATGCTCCCGAGCGCGCGGCGCTGTTGCATCGGGCACGGTGGAAGAACGCCCGCTGGGCGTCGGCCACACGCGCGGGGTCGCCGCCCCACGTCCTGAGCGGCGCCGCCTGGAGCGCACGAGCGTAGGAGAAGCTGAGCGGCCAGGGCTGCGGGCCGGGGAGACGGTTCATCGCGTTGAGGTGGGCGGTCGCCCGCTCGTCGGACTGCCCGCCAGAGAGGAACACGACGCCCGGCACGGCCCCGGGGACGGTGCGACGCAGGCAACGCACAGTCGCCTCGGCCACTTCCTCCACCGGCACCTGACGAGGGGAGGCTGCACCCGGCAGCACCATGTTCGGCTTCAGCAGCAGCCCCTCGAGCCTCACGTTCTGCTCCCAGAGGGCGTGGAACACGGCGTGGAGCGTGGCCTCGGTGACCTCGAAACAGCGCTCGATGGAGTGGCCACCGTCCATCAGGACCTCCGGCTCGACCACGGGGACGATTTCCGCCTCCTGGCAGAGCGCGGCGTATCGCGCGAGTGCGTGGGCGTTGACCTCGATGCCCCGGCGCGTCGGAGTGCGGCCGTCCTCGCCGATGACGATCACCGCACGCCACTTGGCAAAGCGCGCGCCGAGTTTCTTGTATTCGACCAGGCGCTCGCGAAGCCCGTCGAGCCCCTCGGTCACCTGCTCGCCCGGCGCCCCGGCCAGCGGCTTCGCGCCGCGATCGACCTTGATCCCGGGGAGGATGCCCTCGCGCGCCAGCACCTCGACCAACGGCCTGCCGTCGTCGGCCGCTTGGCGGATCGTCTCGTCGAAGAGGATCACCCCACTGATGAACTCGCCGATGCTCTTGGTCGTGAAGAGCATCTGCCGATAGCGCCGACGGTTCTCCTCGCTGTTGGCGATCCCGTACGTCTCAAAGCGCCGCGCGACCGTCGCGTGACTCTCGTCGGCGGCGAGGATTCCTTTCCCGGGTGCCACCAGAGCCCGTGCCGTGGTTTCGAGAGTCGCCGAAGAAGACATCGCCGCACCTCCTTCCAATTGGCTCCCGTTCTCGCCTACGAGGACCTCTCTCTCCGGACGTCGGCGATCTTACGGTCGCGATCGTTCGCCAGCCGTTCCTTGTCGCTCCGCAGATTCTCGTTCAGCCGTTCGATCTCCTCGTGGGTATTGGCCTTCCGAAGCGCGGCCTGGTGGAGGATCTCGAGCTCGGCGGTCTTCGCTTTGTAGAACTGACGGATCTCGGCGATAGCGGCCTTGTGCTCGTCGGTGAGCGGGCGATCATCGATGCTGGCTTCCTTGTCCTTCTGCCGGAGGCGCTCCATGGCCAGCTCGAACGCGCTCTTCGGTCCGTCGTCGGACATCAGTGGCAGTGTAGCAGAAGCCGCACACGGAGAGACCGAAGGGGATCCTCGGAGGCGCCGGGCTAGACGCCCAGGTAGTACTTCTTCACCAGCTCGTTGTCCCGCAGCTCCTGCGTGCTGTGTCCCTCGAACTCGATCCTTCCATGGACGATGATGTAGCCTCGGTCAGCGATCTTGGTCGCCTGATTGAAGTTCTGCTCCGCCATCAAGACCGTCAGGTGATGCCGTTCCTTGAGCTCCTTGATCTTCGCGATCACCCGGCTCACGAGGATGGGCGCCAGCCCCACCGAGGGCTCGTCCACGAGGAGGATGCGGGGCGAGGACATGAGCGCGCGGGCCACGGCCAGCATCTGCTGCTCGCCGCCGCTCATGCTGCCCGCGAGCTGCTCTCGCCGCTCGCGGAGCACCGCGAAGGCCTCGAAGCAGAATGCGAGGTTGCGCGTGATGTCCCCGCGCGCGGCCGTTCGGTAGGCGCCGAGAAGCAGGTTCTCCTCGACGGTCAGCTTGGGAAAGAGCCGGCGTCCCTCCGGCACCAGGGCGATGCCCAGGCTCACGATGTCTTCCGTGGATCTCGTCGTGAGGTCGATCCGCGTGCCGTCGGTGTCCAGGAAGATCTCGCCGGCCATGGGTCGCACCATGCCCATGATGCACTTGATGAGCGTGCTCTTGCCGTTGCCGTTCGTGCCCAGCAGGGCGACGGTTTCTCCCTCGCGGATTTCGATCGACACGCCGTGCAGCACGCGGACGGCCCCGTAGCCGGCGTCCACCCGACGGACCACGATCCTACTCGCCAAGGTAGGCCTTCTCCACGGCCGGGTTCTTCACGATCTCGGCCGGCGTCCCCTCGGCGATGCGCTCGCCGGCGTCGAGGACCACGACGCGCGCGGAGAAGCGCATCACCGCCCGCATGATGTGCTCGATCATGACGATCGTGATGCCCTGCTCGTTCAGGCGGAAGAGAATGGCCAGGATGTCGTCCACCTCGGCGCTCGAGAGCCCGGCCATCGCTTCGTCGGAGATGAGCAGCTTCGGCCTCGCCGCCATCGCGCGCGCCAGCTCGAGCTTCCGCATCTCGATCTGCGTGAGCTCGGACGGTCGCAGGTGGGCCTTCGACTCGAGACCGATGACCCGGAGGATCTCGGCGGCCTCGCCGGCGGTGTCGCCCCCGTGGGATCGCGCGTGCGCCGCGTACTCCAGCGGGATGCCCAGGTTCTCGAGGACCGTCATGCTGGTGAACGGCTTCGGGATCTGGAAGCTCCGCACGATGCCGAGCCGGGTCCGCCGGTGGGCGGCCAGCGTGGTGATGTCACGACCCTCGAAGAGGATCCGGCCGCCGTCAGCGGCGAGCGCGCCGGCGACACAATTGATGAGCGTCGTCTTGCCGGACCCGTTCGGTCCGATCAGACCGAACCGTTCGCCCGCCTTGACCGAGAGGCTCACGCGGTTAAGGGCGGTGAAGCCACCGAAGCGCTTGCTGAGTCCGTCCACCTCGAGCAGCGCGCCGGCCATCGCTCGCCTCACCGTCCGCGCAGGCGCCGCACCAGGCCGAGGATGCCCTCGGGCGCCAGCACGACGAAGGCGACCAGCACGACTCCCACGATGAACAGGTTCATCTCGGAGGAGATCGTCACCGTCGCCAGCTGCTGCGCCGTCCCGAGTAGCACGGCGCCGATCACCGGCCCGACCCAGCTCGTCGTCCCGCCGATCATCGGCATGGCCAGGGCGTTCACGGCGTAGTCGAGATTGAAGGCCGACGTGGGCTCGACGAAGGTCACATAGTAGGGGAACGGTGCGCCGGCGACGCCGAGCAGAAAGCCGCTCACGGTCGTGGCGAAGAGCTTGAGGCGCAGGGTGGGCACTCCCATGCATTCGGCCGCCTCCTCGTTGTCCCGCAGCGCCGCCAGCCCGCGACCGACCCAGGACCGCTCGATGAATCGCGCCACCGTCACCGCGACGACGGAGAGCAGGACCATCACCGTGAAGAGGAACGTGACGTAGCCGCCGAACGGAGGACCGCTCGGGCGGATGACGCTGAGGCCCCTCGATCCACCCACGTACTCCCAGTTGATGATCATCGTCTGCAGCACGATGGACAACGCCAGCGTCGCGATGGAGAAGAAGACGCCTCGCAGGCGCAGCGTGAGATAGCCGATGCCGAGCCCGAGGAGCCCGGAGACGAGCCCGCCGGCCAGGATCAGCACCGGCAGTGGCGCCCGCGTCGACTGGATGAGGAAAACGGCGGTGTACGCCCCGAGCGCGAAGAACGCCGGCGTGCCGAAGTTCACGTAGCCGGCGTAGCCGCCGAGGATGTTCCAGGCGGTCGCGATCACGACATACTGAAGAATGACGTACCCCGCGAAGTAGACGTATGGGTTCACGCGGAGCATGGCGAGGGCGACCCCGGCCGCGACGACGGCCAGTCCCACGAGCAGCACGCCGCCCGTGCGCCGCATCAGCGTCCGAACAAGCCGGCCGGCCGCACGGCGAGTGCGACGAGCAGAATGCCGAACGACACCGCGAGCGACCACGAGGGGCCGAAGAACGTGGCCATCAGGCTCTCCGTCACACCGAGGATGACGGCGGCGGCGAGCGCGCCCCCGATGCTCCCCATGCCGCCCAGGACCGTGATCGCGAACATCCGGCCGATGTAGTCGCGGTCGGTCGACGGCACGACCGGCGCGATCGTGATGAGGAGCGCGCCGGCCAGGCTGGCGGCCGCGATGCCGACGCCGAAGGCGATGGTCTTGATCTGGACGGGATTCGCCCCCATCAGCCGCAGCGCCAGACGATCCTGGGACACCGCCATGATGGCCCGTCCGTAGAACGTTCTCGAGAGGAAGAGATGCAGCGCCAGCGTCATGGCCAGCCCGACGAGGCACGGCACGAGCAGGCGGAACGCGATCCCGACGCCGCCGACGTCGATCGACTTGCCGATGTAGGCCGCCTCGACGAGACGATAATCGACGCCGTACTTGAGACTCAGGCTCACCTCGATGATGAAGAGGACGCCGAAGAAGAACACGAGTCCCCGCAGCGACTCCTCGCCCCGGCGCTCGAAGCTGGCGTAGTAGACGCGATAGACGACGGCGCCGAGCACATAGAAGGCCGGCGTGAAGAGGAGCCCGGTGAGGATCGGATCGAGGCCGAAGGAGCTGTTCATCACGTAGGCCGCGTACGAGCCGAGGATCACGAAGGCGGGCTGCGCGATGTTCGCGATGTCGAGCAGGCCAAAGATGAGCGAGATGCCCAGGCTGACGGCGGCATAGAAGCCGCCGAGCAGCAGTCCGGCGACCACCGCGTTGGCGAGCAGATCCCAGGAGAACAGGGAACGCCCGCGCTAGTTCTTCGCCGCGGCGTACGGGTAGATGATGGCGCCGGACTTGAACTCCTCGGGGTAGAGGACCACCTTCTTGCCCGGCCCACGGAACTGATCGATGCCCGTGCCGTGGACCTTCTGGTACTGGACCATCAGGGTGCGCCCCTTGGCCCACTCGCCGTTCTTCCCGAACTTCACCTTGCCGACGAGCGTGTTGAACTCGGTGGCGCGGATGTGGTCGGCCAGCTTTTGCTGGTCGAGGCTCTGGGTGGCCTCGACGGCCTGCCCGAGGATCTGGACCAAGGAGTACGAGTAGGGCGGGAGGTAATACCCCAACGGATCGACGCCGGCCTTCTCCGCCCGAGCCTGGTACTCCTTCAAGAACTCCTTGATGCCCGGGAACGCCAGCATCGTCGCCTCCGGAGCCCAGAAGTCGTAATTCACGATGCCGTTCAGCATCGGGCCCATGCTCGTCATGACGCTGGTGAACTGCAGGCCCACCATGCCGCCGCCGAAGATCTTGGGCTGGAGGCCGACCTCCTGCGCCGCGCGCAGCATCCCGACCGAGTCCGGCGGGTACGACGCCACGAACACGATGTCGGCGTTGGTGGCCTTGATCGACCTGACGATCGGCGTGTAGTCGACGGTGCTGGGCGGGTAGGTCTTGTCGTAGACGGTCTTGAAGCCGAACTTCTTGATCAGCTCTCTGGCTCCAACGAGCGCGTTCTGCGGGTACTCGGCGTCGGCGCCGACGATCGCGACGGTCTGCGGTCGTGGATTTTGCTTCCCCGCCAGCTCGAAGAAGCCGATGGCCGTGCTGGTCTGTGGATCGGGCCCCGCCGGCTGGATCTGAAAGTAGTTCTGGTACTGATACTTCTCGTTGTTGGCGAGCCCGAACATACCCATGATGGTGAGCTTGCGCTCGATCGCGATGGGCATGAGCGGGGCGATGAGGTTGGTGCCGTAGCCGGAGATGATGAGGTCGACCTTGTCCACGTCGAGCAGCTTGGCGTAGATCCCGGGCACGGTCGCGGGGTTGGTCTGGTCGTCGTAATAGACCAGCTCCACCGGCCGGCCGAGCAGGCCGCCCCTCTTGTTCACGTCATCCTTCCAAATCTGGACGGCCAGCAGCGCCGGCTTACCGTTGGCTGAGAGTCCGCCGGTCAGCGCCATGCCGAAGCCGATCCTGATCGGGTCGGCGCCCCGGGCGACGAACACCCCACCGCTCGCGAGCACGAATACCCCGACGAGGGCTCCGATCAGGGCGCAATTCCAGAGCCCCTGCTTCCAATGCCGTTTCATCGGTTCCCTCTCTCTGCGCGCTTCCCAGGGGGCGCGCCCGTCGCTCTCGGAGGCGGGTCGTCGCAACGTATATTGGAAACCAACGAAAAACGCAACCACGAATCGAAACTTCTTCCTCCGGCGATCCGACGGGCGTGGACTACACTTCGACTGCTGGAGCGTGGAGCGACGACCATGGCCCAACATGTCACTGTCCCGCAGAATGGCCTCAGCCTCCTGCTCGTCCTGGCAGTGGCCCTCGCGGCCTGTGCCTCGGGGACGTCGGCACGCGGCGAGGCGATCCGAATCGCCGACGAATCGCAGGTGAAGGGCTGTACCTCCCTCAAAGACGTCTCCCGCAAGGTGGGCTGGTGGTATGGGGTGCTCGGGGAGATATCCGGAATATACGCGCAGGAGGGTCTCGAGAACGCGCGGTCCGAAGTGCTCCGCCAGGCGAAGGAGCAAGGCGCCACACACGTTGTGTGGCTGCCGCGGGCAGAGGGCTCCGAATCCCCAAAGGCGTCGGCGAAAGTCTATCGCTGCGGCACCCAGAACCGAAGCCGATGACCGGCGCTGCGCCCTCGGGCGCGTGTCGCGGTTGACTACGGAGAGGCGGCGGGTTTCCTAGCTCTGGGGGTGCGGGTTGCTGAAGAACCGCCAAATCTTGGCGGGCTTTTCAACGGGCTTCACCGGGGGCGGCGGGACCGGCCGCGGGGCTAGCACGAGGTGCACCTCGGACGTCTGGCCCCCAATCACCTGAACCTGCCGGACTTCCGGAGTGTACTTCGGGTGGATCACGCGCACCCGGTACTGCCCTTCCTTCAAGGACTGGTGGACGCGCCCCGCGTCCATCGAGACCAGGGTCGTCACGACGGCGTTCTGGCCCGTCGTGATCTCGACCGTCGCATCCAGGATCGGCTGTCGCGAGCGCGCTTCGTGGACGACCGCCACGAATTCGCCGTGCGTTGCCGTCATACCGAATCCGACCAGCGGGCCGACCACGCCCACCACGGAGATGAGCCCGGCAGTGATGCCGATGATCGCCTGGAGCCTGGAGAGCGGCTGGGTCAGAACGGACGGGACCCAGGGCGCGCTGTCTTGCGTCCCTGCGACGCTCTCGTTGGCGACTTCGTCCTGAGCCATGATGATTGGAACGCTTCGCAAAGATCGGGCCAAGCCCGACAGCAGGGGCCGGCCTCCAAAACCCGGCGAAAGTTAACGCGTCCTGACGACAGGCGGCTGCGTCGAGGGGAGACGCGCTGAGAATTTTGATAATTTCTTGACCACCCCCGCGTAGGCGCTGGATCAAGAATCGTCTACCCGGCGAGAGACTTACCAGGCTGTTCCTGCCGAGGGCCTCGGAAACTATGGAAATTTCTGGAATGTGGCTCCGGTACCAGAATTGCGTCTCAGTCCCATCTCATGCGACTCGGCTCTAAAATCTTCCTGAGTGCCGCACTCGTGATCGTCGTGTTCACAGGCGTCGGATTCCTGAGTCTCCGCGCCGTGGGCCGTCTCGTTTCCGTAAATCGGGAGATCGCGACCCGCACCGTCCCCGCGGTGCGCCTGACCGCGTCCGCCCGCGAGTCGATCCCGCCCCTCGTGCGGCTGGAGGCGCGTGCGGTGGTGCTTGGCGACGCGCGCTACGCGACGGCGTGGACCGAGCGGGCGGCGCGCATCACCCAGGATCTTCAAAGCCTCGCGGAGTACGTGCAGAGCGAGCAGGAGTCGCTGCACCTCCGCCGGGCGAACGTCGCATTCAAGGCGTACCGTCGGATCGTCGCCGAAGAGCAAACGCTCCTCCAGCGCGGTGACCGTGCGCGCGCGGTGCGCCTGAGCGACACCGACGCACGGGCGCGCGCCGAGGAGGTCCAGGAGAATCTGGACGGGTTGATGGCGGCGACCCACACGCGAATCCTCGCGGCGCAGGCCGAGGCCGGGCGCCTCGAGGCGCGCACGTGGACGGCCGTGCTCGTTGCGCTGGGTGCGGCGGTCTGTCTGGCGCTCCTCGGCACGGCGGTCGTCGCCCGGCGGATGACTCGCTCCCTCGCTCGGCTGTCCTCGGCGACGGCCGAGGTCGCCGCGGGCGCATTCCGCGCGCCCATCGCAGTCGAGGGTCGCGACGAGATCGGGGTGCTCGCCACGTCGTTCAATCGAATGGCGAGTCAGTTGGGCAAACAGTTCAGCGCCCTGACGATGGGAGGGGAAATCAGCGTCGCGCTGAATCGAGATCAGAAGCTCGAGGAGATTCTCCAGCGCTCTGCCGAGCTCTTGGTGCAGCACCTGGATTTGGCCCTGGCGTGCGTCTGGACGCTCAACGGTGACGACAAGACGCTTGAGCTGCAAGCCAGCGCCGGAACGTCCACACGTCTGGACGAGGCGCATCGCCGGGTCATCCTGGGCCAGTCGGCGATCGGCCTGATCGCGGAGGAGCGCCGGCCACACGCGACCGACTCGCTGCTCGAGGATCCTCGCATGAGTGACAAGGCGTGGGCCGAGCGGGAAGGGCTGGTGGCGTTCGTCGGTCATCCGCTCATCGTCGAGGATCGGCTCGTGGGGGTCGCGGCCGCCTTCGCGAAGGCACCGATCGATGGGGTGGCCCTCAGCGGCTTCGCGTCGGCGGCGGGCGAGATCGCTCAATGCATCGAGCGGAAGCGCGTGGAGCAGGCGCTTCAGGGGAGCGAAGAACAGGTTCGCCAGCTCCAGAAAATCGAGGCCGTGGGGCGCCTGGCGGGTGGCCTCGCGCATGACTTCAACAATCTGTTGACCGTCATCACGGGCCATAGCCAATTGCTGCTTCGCAGGTTGCCTCTCGGCGACCCGTTGTGCAGCGGTCTCGATGTCATCGAGAGAACCGCGGCACGCGCCGCCCGGTTGACGATGCAGCTTCTGGCCTTCAGCCGAAAACAGATCCTCGCCCCCGTGGTGCTGGATCTCAATGATGTCGTGCCCGGTATGGCCGAGATGCTGCAGCGGTTGATCGGCGAGGACATCAATCTCCTGTTCAAGCCGGCTCCGCGTCTCGGTCGAGTGGCGGTCGATCCCGGCCAGCTCGAGCAAGTCATCGTCAACCTGGTCGTCAACGCCCGTGATGCGATGCCGACCGGCGGTCACATCTCTCTCGAGACGGCGAACGTCGAGGTGAGCGAAGATTCTGCCCACGGGCAGGTTGGCGCCGTTCCGGGGTCCTACGTGATGCTCGTGGTCAGCGACACTGGGACCGGCATGGACGCGAAGACCCAGTCGCGAATTTTCGAGCCCTTCTTCACGACGAAGGAGCCGGGCAAGGGGACGGGGCTCGGCTTGGCCACGGTGTACGGCATCGTCAGGCAGAGCGGCGGCCACATCTCCGTAGAAAGCGAACCGGGAAAGGGAAGCACGTTCAGGATCTACCTCCCACGAGTCGAGGGTGTCAGGGAGCAGGCGGCGGAGGTGGTCAGCCTCGTGCCGGCGCGCGGGAGCGAGACCATTCTGGTCGTCGAAGATCAGAATGAGGTTCGTGCGCTCGTTCAAAAGATCCTCGAAGACTACGGGTATGTCGTGCTGAGCGCTGGAGAGATCGCCGATGCGTTTCGGATCGTCGAGCGCCACTCCGGGCCGCTCCATCTGCTCCTCACGGACATGGTGATGCCTCAGATGAACGGCGCCCTTCTGGCGGAACGCCTCGTGACTCTTCGCCCGGAGATGGCTGTCCTGTACATGTCGGGCTATACGGACTACGCGATCGTCAACCACGGTCGCTTCATCCAAAAGCCGTTTGCGCCTGACGCCCTCGCGCGCAAGGTCCGGGGCGTGTTGGATTCCAAGACCGGGAGCGAGCGCGACGCGCGGATGCCCGCGGACGTGCTCCACCAGACGGGGTCGCCTCGGCGCTGACGAGGCGGCTTACGATCCGGGCGGCGCCGAGGCGGCCTCGATAGCCCGCTCCAGGCGCTCGCGGGACGCCTCCCCGCGTATCGTGGAGCGGACGCGCCCGGCGGTGTCGATCACGACAAACGTCGGATAGCCCCTGACTCCGTAGGCCATGAGGACGCTCGTGTCGGCGAGCAGGTACGGCCAGCCGTGCGAATACGTCTGGGCGAAGTCCCGGACAAAATCCTCACGGTCACGCGGGTCCCCGGCGATCGACAGGACGGTGAGTCGGCCGTCGTGCGCGGCGGCCAGATCCCGCAGCATCGGGGCCATCGCTCGGCAATGCCCGCAGAAGGACCAGAGGAACTCGATCAGGAGCGGCCGCTTCCCCAGATAGTCGTCGAGCCGGTGCCACTGACCGTGCAGGTCTCGGGCCTGGAACACGGGGGCCTGCTGACCCAGCGCCAGCGTGAGCGTCGAGTCGTGGGATGGCGATCCGCTGGAGATCTGAAGCCCCGCAACGATCAGGAACACAGCGACGGCGGTGACGCCACCCATGCTCAGGCGGGTGACGACACGCTTCCGGCGCCCCCACTCGACGGTCGACGGTGGAGCCTGGGCGGTCGCCACGCGTCGAAGCCTCCACGCGCTCAGCGTCACGGCGGCGATGACGCCGAGAACGACGAGGCAGCCCGGGCATGCCGCGTGGAGGTCGACGGCCGTGGCGGCTGTGACCGCCACGTCGTAGCCGAAGCCGAGGGCGGCCCCATAGAACAGCAGCGTCGGCAGCGAGGCCGTCCTGGCGCTCCGATCGAGGAACCGCCACAGCGATGCGCCAAAGAGGACGCCGAAGCCCACGCTCCCGATCAGGGGGAGCGGCAGCCGCCCGACGCTCGCGTAGCTGCTGGACAGAACGCGATCACACGAGAGGAACGACGCGAACTCGCAGACGGAGCGTTGTGGGTCTGAGGCGATGGCGAGGTGGAGCGCGCCGAGATAGAGCGACAGCGCCACGCCGAGCGCGCTGAGCGCCATGAGCCAGCGGAGTGGCCTGTCCTCCATGTCCGCCGTCGGGCGGGTCAGGGCGTGGCGGTTGGATCCTGGGGATCCCACGGGTCCTTGCGGAGCTCGGCGGGCGTCGACTCCTCCTCTTCGCCTTTCACCGCCCAGTAGACGTACGGCAGCACCGCCGATGTCACCGTCAGGTAATTTCGCACCCTGGTCACCCCGCTGACATTGCCGGCGAGCGCCTCGGTGGCGGCCTTCTCGTTCTCGGAGCCGACGATTCCCCAGAGGTCGACGACGCCCCCTTGACTCTTCACGATCACCCCGGAATGGCGCGCCCACTCTTCCCGGCCCAGCCGCTCCGTGATGGCCTGGACGATGTCGGCGTCGGTGGCGGTCGCGTGGCTGATCGTCTGGGTCGCGAGCGCCTTGACCAGGTCGGCGCGGCTCACGATGCCCACGAGGCGGCCGGCCACCACCACGGGAACGCGCTTGATCCCGCGCCCGGTCAGCAGCGTCGCGATGGCCTCGACCGGCATGTCAGGACCGATGCAGATCACGGCCCGTGTCATGACGTCGCCGACCTTGGAGCCGGCGGTCTTCCGGTAGTCCTCGGCGAGTCGCTCGGGGTCTGACACGAAGCGGTGCCACCACGACCGCCGCTCGGAAGCCGATGTCCGGCGCGCGATGAGATCGGCTTCGGTGATGATCCCGATCACCCGTCCGTCATCGTCGACGACCGGAAGCCCGCTGATGCGGTGCTCGATCAGGGACTTCGCGGCGTCCTGGACCGATGCACTCGGCGTGATCGTGACGACGGCGCGTGTCATCACATCGTCTGCGCGCATGGAACCTCCCCGACCCATCGATGTGTCGCCGTCAGTCCGGCGGCCGGCGCCCACGCGCGGCGTCCGCCGAGCGTGCGACGCGCGTCTTCAGTCGCTGCATCTCCTCCATCGCCGCCTCGAAATCCGCGCGCTCGACGGCGAAGCGGTCCGCCGTCGAATCGTCGTACGATTCCTGAGCACTGATGAACTCATGAATGCGACGCATCGCAGCGCGCTGGCAGACCGCCGCGATATCGGACCCGGTGAACTCTTCTGCACGGGCGGCCAGCTCGGCGACCAGCACGTCCGTGTTGAGCACCATCCCCCGGACGTGGACGTCGAACACCTTGATCCGCTGGTCCTTGTCGAGGGGCGGGAACTCGACCACGAATCCGAAGCGACCGGGACTGAGCACGGCGGGATCGACGAGGTCCAGGCGGTTCGTCGCTCCCAGGACGATGACGTCGCTGAGGTCCGTGAGGTTGTCGAGCTCGTTCAGGAACTGGCTGACGATGCGGTCCGTGTTGCCGCCCTCGAGCCCGCCCCGGCGGGTCGGCACGATGGCGTCGATCTCGTCGAAGAGGACGATGCAGGGAGAGGCCTCCTTCGCCTTCCGGAAGACCTGGCGCAGGGCCTTCTCGGATTCACCCACCCATTTAGAGAAGACCATCGCGGCGTCCGCGGTGATGAAGCTCAGCCCGCTCTGGGCCGCGAGCGCCTTGGCCACGAGCGTCTTCCCGGTCCCCGTCGGGCCGCTGAGCATGACCCCCTTCGGCGAGCGGATGCCGGAGCGTGCGAAGAGCCGCGGCGCTTTCCGCGGGAGCTCGACGATCGCTTCCAGTTGGCGGCGGATGTGGTCGAGTCCGCCCACGTCTGCCCAGGTCACGTTCGGCCGTTCGACGAAAAACTCGCGGGTCGCGGTCGGCTCGATATGCTTCAGGGCGTCGAGGAAATGCCGCATCCGAACCTGCGCATCCTTCACCAGGGCAGCGACGTCCTTGATCATGAAGTCGGCGTGGCCGAGGATCTCCTGGAGGGCGCGCATACCGGCTTCCTTGCAGAGCACCTCGAGATCCGCGCCCACGAAGCCGTGGGTGATCTCCGCCAGCCGCTCGAGGTCCACGTCGCCGTGGAGAGGCATGCCGCGCGAGTGGATTCTCAGAATTTTCAGGCGACCGACCCGGCTCGGCGCACTGAGCGAGATCTCGCGATCGAACCGCCCGGGGCGCCGTAACGCCGAATCGAGCATTTCGGGCAGGTTGGTGGCGGCGATGACGACGACTTCGCCCCGCGAGACGAGCCCATCCATCGACGCGAGAAGCTGGGCAACGACTCGCTTCTCCACCTCTCCCGTGACATCGGATCGCTTCGGCGCGATCGCGTCGAGCTCATCGAGGAATATGATGCTGGGGGCCTTGCGCTGCGCTTCATCGAAGATCCCGCGGAGCTTCGCCTCGCTCTCACCGTAGAACTTGTGGATGATCTCGGGACCGTTGACGTGGATGAAGTGCGCCTTGACCTCGGACGCCACCGCGCGTGCGATCAGCGTCTTGCCGGTCCCGGGTGGGCCGTACAGCAGAACTCCCTTCGGGGGCTCGATGCGGAGATGGGCGAAGGCTTCGGGATAGCGCATCGGGAGCTCGACGAGCTCCCGCACTCGAAGCAGGACCTCGTCCAGGCCCCCGATGTCTTCGTATTTGACCTTGAATGGCTGCGGCGTCGCCACGCCCGCGGTCTGGATCCGTACGTCGGTGGCATTGGTCACAGCCACGGGCCCCTCGGGCTCGGTGCCGGAGAGTCGGAACAGGTGGCCGGTTTTCGAGAACGCGAGAACCTTGACCTTGTCACCATTCACGATGACCTGACCGGCCAAAGCCTCGCGGATCTTCCGTACATCGTCGGCGTCGAGCGACATCGGCTCGAGCGGTGCGATGAGCAGCGTTCGGGCGAACTCTACGGAGATCGCCTCGACCTCGACCTTGCTGTCGAGCGAGACGCCGGCGTTCTCACGTTTGGTCCCATCCATCTGCAGCAGATGGCGGCCGTTATAATCTTCAGGGGCGGGCATCACACGCGCGTACGTCGTCCGCGCGCCGCGAATCGCGATGCCACCGCCAGGAACGCATCCGAGAGCCGTCATCTCCGCGGGGGCCATCCGGACGACGCCGCTGTCGACGTCTTCCAGGAGCGCCTCACCGACTCGGAGGCTGAGCCGTCTCCCCGCTAACGGCTCGTCCATTGCCCGCTCCTGGAATCCACCCTAGAGGTCGAGATCGGCGAGTGAACGACGAAAGGCCGCGGCGGATTCGGGGATGTCGTACTTCGCGGCGATGTGAGCGTCGCTCAGGATGCGCTCGGCGGCGAACGACGCGGCGCCCATGGTGAGGTAGGCGGCGAAACGGTGGAGGTCATCCTCCTTCCACTCCCGGCGCTCGCCCGCGGCGATCGCCATCGCGAGCACCCACCGCCGCTCGGGGTCGCTGAGACCGTTCGCGAACGTCACGGAGGGCTGGGGCGTCCAGGTGACGGTGGCGGCGATACGACCGTCGTACGTGATGCGACGGCACCCATGGGGCTCGTCCGCGTGCGGGTCCCACGGCGGCCGCGCATAGCCATGGTCCGCGAGCCACCGACGAGTCGCTTCGTGCAAATCCTCCATCGCCTTCGTTCCGAGGATCATGTACCTGATCAGAACACGCAGCTTCTCGTCGTCGGCCGCGCCACAGTCCTCCGCCGTCCGGACACCGATCAACCCGGGCGGCGCAGCGGCGAGGAAGTCGCGGATCGTCGCGACGTTCGAGAGATCGGGTGTGGCGCGGATGAGGCGTTCGAGCTCCCGGACCGCGTCGACATACGAGCGGCCGTCGAGCGGGAGTCGGTCACGGCGCACTAGCCCCTCCCCGTGCGGCGCCGGCCGGCGCGCTTTGCGCGCGTGGAGCGCTTCGCCGTCTGGCGCGCCGGCGGTGGGGTCTTGCCGCGCTTGGCCGGCGGCGATTTTTCGATCAGCGGCTCGTGAAAGACGACGAGTTCGGCGCCGCTGATCTCTTTGTGGACGAGTCGCCGGCGATATCCGTCGATCTCCTCGACCTCACCGACGTGGATGTGCACGTACTGAACCGGATGCCGCAGCTCGGCGGTGACCTGATCGCGCTGACATCGCCAGACGATCTCCTTGTTCTCGAGGCCACCGACCGTGATGGACTTGGCCGCGCTCATGGGTCCTCCGCACTTCGGGCACGCGCGCATCACCCTGCCTCCTCAGATCCGTGCTTCGCATCGAGCCGCTCGACCAGCAGGAGCCAGCCTTCCCCTTCGGGATCGGAGTTTACCAGGAAGGGGCGGTCCCGAAGGGCCGGGTTGTGTTCGACGACCCGGCCGCTGAGCGGAGCAAAAAGGTCGCACACCACTTTCTGCGACTCTATCGTGCCGACGGGCTGCCCGCCGTGAAAGGTCGCGCCGACCTCGACCAGGTCGACGTGGGTGACGTACGTCAAGCCTTCGGCGGCCGTCCGCGTAATCCCGAGGCGAAGATTTCGCCCCTCCGGCCTGGACCACCAGAACGCCGCCGTGAACTCGAGGTGCGGATAGTCGAGCGCCATGCAAATTCCCTTGTCCGCTGATGGGAAGGGGGGCTTCGAAAGCCCCCCTCCCGGTCCGGCGACGGCGGAGTGAACCGCGCGGGTCAGCGCGCTGTGGCAGCGACGGGGATCGCTGTCGCGCGTGTCAGGCTCTCGACCATCTGCTTGCACTTTTTCGGATCGGTCACCCACAGTTTGTAGAAGTCGAAGGGGCATTCCGCCACGCCGTCGGGCGGAAGCGCGGTGTAGCCGCGGTGCAGCGTGTTGAAGAGGTGGTTCTCGGCCGTCCAGTTCTGACGGGCGTCGCGGATGGCAGAGACGGAGAGGAGCGCGTACTGGACCTCGCCCGGCCCGGTCCCGCACTCGCCGAGCACCCGCCCGTCGAAGTCGACGATATTGGAGTGGCCGAAATACGAGTACACCAGGTCACGGCCCGCCATGTTGGCGACGGCGAAGTAGGTCAGGTTCTCCCACGCGCGGACCTGCGAGATCATGCGCTGCTGGTCCTTCGAGGGGTACATGTAGCCCTGGATGCGGATGACGAGCTCCGCGCCCTTCATGACCGTGTCGCGGACGATCTCGGGATGGTTTCCGTCGTAGCAGATGATGGCCCCGAGCTTCAGGCTCTTGGGTCCCTCCACCACCATCGTCTCGCTGCCCGGGTACCAAGGCTCCATGGGCACCCACGGGAGGATCTTGTGATAGTTGAGGACGATCTCGCCCTTGTCGTTGACGAGCAGGAACGAGTTGAACGGCGCACCCTTCGGGTTCTGCTCACCGGTGATCGAGAAGACGCCCCAGACCTTGTTCTTGCGGCACGCCTCCGAGAAGATTGCCGTCTCGGGCCCCGGCACGGTCGTCGTCAGGTCCTTCCATTTGGTGGGATGGAACCCCTGGGTGCTGTATTCGGGGAAGATGATGAGATCGAGTCCCGGGTAGCCCCGCTTCGTTCCCTCGATGTACTGGGCGATCTTCCGACAGTTCGCGAGGACCTGCTCCTTCGTCTCGACGACGGGGACCTCGTAGTTGACGACGGCCACCCCGACGGTGTCCGGCGACGATGAAATGGTTCCAGTTGGCATAGCCCTTTGCTCCTATGTTCTTGATTGGTCGCACCCTCGTCGGGCGCACATGACTCGGTGATCGACGATTTCGAGCGACGTCACGAGGTTTCCGCACCTCCTTCCCGAGTCAGATCGTCAGGTACTCGCGGACTACATCGTCGGTGAGGCCCGTGATGTTGGATTCACGCGCAACCCGCCCCTTGAGCATGATGGTGAACTCTTGCGATACGCTCTTTGCGAAGTCGAGTTTCTGCTCGACCAGCAGGATCGTGAGTTTCTTCTCGCGGTTGAGCCGCTTGATGATCCGTTCGATCTCCTCGACGATCGAAGGCTGGATGCCCTCCGTGGGTTCGTCCAGCAGCAACAACTCCGGGCTCGCGACCAGCGCGCGCGCGATCGCGACCTGCTGTTGCTCGCCTCCGCTCAGGAGGCCGCCCTTCCGCTCCAGCAGTGACTTGAGCACCGGAAAGAAGTCGAAGATCTCATCCGGAAGCCGGCGCATGCCGTCGTGGCGAGCCACCAGGCCGAGCCGTAGATTATCCAGCACGGTGAGGTCCGGAAAGATCTCGCGTCCCTGCGGGACGTACCCGATGCCGAGCCGCGAACGCCGGTTCACCCGCATCCGCGTGATGTCCTCGCCCTTGAGGAAGATCTTGCCCGCGCGCGGCGGCGTCAGCCCGATGATACTCCGTAGCAGCGTCGTCTTTCCGGCGCCGTTACGCCCGAGGATGCACTGGATTTCGCCACTCCCGACGGCGACGGAGAGCGAGTGCAGGATATGACTCGCTCCGTAAAACGTGTCGATCTCCCGAACCTCAAGTAGCTTCACTGATCTTCTGCCTCCCGAGGTACACCTCCGCCACCCGTGGATGGTTCTCGACCTGGTGAACCGACCCTTCGGTCAGCTTCCTGCCCTGGTGCATCACCGTGATCTTGTTCGCGATCTTTCGAACGAAGCTCATGTCGTGTTCGACGACCATCACCGTTCGACGCCGGGCGATGTCCCGGATGAGCTCGGCCGTCTTGTTCGTCTCGTCGCGGGTCATCCCGGTCGTCGGCTCATCGAGAAGAAAGAGCTGCGGATCCGAGGCGAGCACCATGCCGATCTCGAGCCACTGCTTCTCGCCGTGAGACAGGGTGTGCGCCTCGTCACCGGCGCGCGCGAGCAAGTTGATCCGGGCGAGGATCTCCTCGATCTGGGCGGCGGCCTTCGGCGTGACCCGGTACGTGAGCGATGAGAACACGGTCCGATGCCCACGCAGGCCGATCGACATGTTTTCGAAGACGGTCAGATTCTCGTAAACCGTCGGCACCTGGAACTTGCGCGAAATCCCCGCCGCATAGATCTCGTGACGCGGCCGGCCCCCGATGTTCCGGCCCCGAAACACTATGTGTCCGGAGGTCGGCTTGAAACGTCCAGTGATCACGTCGATCAGGGTGGTCTTCCCCGCGCCGTTCGGCCCCACGAGCACCCGGAGCTCTCCCTCGTCGATCTCGAGGTCCAGGTGATCGATGATCGTGTGGCCCGAGGCGACGTTCACGAGATCCCGGATCGCGAGGATGGAGCTGGCCATCGCTACGCGGTCGGCGTGTCCTCTGCGCTGACCGCGCGAGGCTCGTAGGCGGGTGCCCGTCCGGCGGCGATCGCGCGGCGTCGCCGGGCGCGCCGCAGCAGGGTACCGACGATGCCGTCCGGCATCAGGACGATGACGAGAATGAAGATGAGACCGACCAGGAGTCCCCACATCCAGGCGAACTGCTCGCTCAGGAGCGACTCGGCGCCCTTGATGAGTATCGTCCCGACGAAAGCACCGATCAGGGTCCCGCGCCCGCCCACCGCGACCCAGATCACTCCCTCCACGGAAAGCAGGGGACCAATCTCCTGATGAGAGATGATTCCGTTGAGCGCCGCGTAGAGGCCCCCAGCGACCGCCGACATCATCGCGGCCACGGTGAAGACGAAGATCTTGTAGTTCGCCACTTCGAACCCGAAAAATTCGCTTCGCAGCTCGTTCTCGCGGATCGACTGCAGGATCATGCCGAAGTGCGAAGTCGTGATCCTACGCGCAAGCCAGAAGAAGAGGACGGTGACGGCCAGGATCACCCAGTAGAAGTTGGTGTTGCTAGAGTAGCTGCCATAATCGGTGATTCCGTTGAAGCCCCCGGTGTAGGCCTGCTTCTCGATGATCAGCTCCTCGAAGATGAGCGACTCGGCGAGGGTGATGACGGCGCAGTAGACCCCGTAGATGTGACGCTTGAACGTGATGAAGCCGAATACGAAGGCCAGGAAGCCCATGGCCAGGACGCCGGCCGGAGCCGCGAACCAGATACTCTCGAGAGGGAGCATCCACGTGGGCACCGCGGTCAGGCCGTTCCACTCCATGAAGTCGGGGATGCCGCTGCCGTATCGCGCCGGATTCGTCGCCGCGTACTTCAGCTTGAGCGAAAGTGCCACGAAATAGGCTCCGCCGCCGAAATAGACGGCGTTGCCGAGACTCAGGATGCCCGTGAACCCCCATATGAGATCGAGGCTCAGCGCGAACATGACGAAGCAGAGGAAGAGTCCGAGCTGATTCATGCGAAAATCGCCCGCGTAGAACGGGAAGAAGAACAGGACGCCGATCACGGCGACGGCGAGCGCGAGGTACCTCCGGGGTAGACCGATACTCATCACACGGTCGCCTCAGCGCCGTTGCAGCGTGAACAGTCCCTGGGGAAACACACGGATCACGATGACGATCAGGGTGAAGACCAGAAGCTTGGCGATGACATTGTTGTAGAGGAACGCGAGCACCGTCTCGGCCTCGCCGATGACGGAGGCCCCGGCCACGGTTCCGACGAGCCGGCCGACCCCTCCGAGCACGATGACCATGTACGAGTCTACCGCGTAAGGAAATCCCATCCCGGGAGAAACGGTCTTGATGGGGGCGAGAATCGTTCCCGCGACACCGGCCAGGCCCGAGCCGAACGCGAAGACGAAGCGGTCGACCCTGCGCGTATCGATCCCGAGGACTTCCGCCATCGGACGGTTCTGGTTCACGGCCCTCACTCGCATCCCCAGGTCGGTTCGATAGAGGATCCAGTACGTCAACGACAACAGACCGAGCGCGAGGACGATGATGAACATTCGGAAGTACGGAAAGGGCAGGTTCGAGCCCGGGACCGCGAAGTCCCCGTCGAGCAGCTGCGGGGCCCTGACGTAGCGAAGCTCCGGGCCGAAGATCAGCCGGATCCCTTGCTGGAGGACCACGCTCACTCCCCACGTGGCGAGCAGCGTCTCGAGCGGCCGACCGTAGAGCTGGCGGATCAGCCCCCACTCGACCGTCATCCCGATCGCGGCGAGCACGAAAAACGCCGCGGGAATCCCCCAGAAGAGATTCAGCTTGAAATACTCCTGCATCACGAACGCCACGTAGGCACCGACCATGATGAAATCGCCGTGCGCCATGTTGATCACCCGCATGACGCCGAAGATGACGGCGAGGCCGAGGGAAATGATGAGCAGGATCGCGACGATGCTGAATCCGGTCAGGAACTGAGCGAACAGCGCCTCAGCCATCTAGGCCTTGCCCTATCGGGGGAGGTGAGCGATCGCTCACCTCCCCGCCGGAAATTCAGCCGAGTAATCGCGAACCTTCAGCTGCGCTTGACGGTGATCGTCCCGGACTTCGAACCCTTCGGGACCTTCGAGAAATCGCAATCCTTGTCAGGATACAGCACTCTCGTCCACGGGTCGGGACGGATCCAGTCCTTCGATTCGTCGACGACGTCGAACTGACCGTCGGTGTTCGCGCGACCGATTCTCGCCCAGAGCCACGTATGGTGATTGACGGGATCGATCTTGACCTTTCCCTGTGGCGCTTGGAACTGCTGCCCCGGCAGCCCTTCCTGGATGAGACCGTCGGGATCCGTGTTTCCTTTCAGCTTCTCGATCGCCTGGGCGAGGAAATACGTCTGGAAGTAGGCCGCTTCCATGACCGCGTTGGTCACCTTGTCCTGCCCGTATTTCCCCTTGAACGCCTTGACGAAGCGCTCGTTCACCGGGTTCTTGAGGCTCTGGAAGTAGTTGAAGGAGGTGTAGTGGCCGATGGCGTTTTCCGGTCCCATCGCCTTGATCTCTTCTTCGGTGGTGATCGGCGTGCCGATCGGGATGTCCTTTGCGGTGATGCCGAACTGGCGATACTGCTTGTAGAAGGCGACGATCGAGTCGCCGACGAGGTCCGAGAACACGACGTTCGGCTTCGCCGACTTGATCTTGTTGATCGTCGTGCTGAACTCCGTGGAGCCGAGCGGGGCGTATTCCTCGGCGACCGTCTGGCCGCCGTACTTCGCGAGGTACGCCTTCACCTCCCGGTTCGTCTCCTTCGGATAGATGTAGTTCGATCCGATGAGGTAGAACTTCGGTCCGACATTCTTGATGAGCCACGGCACGAAGTCGCTCAGCTGCTGATTGGGCACCGCTCCCGTGTAGAAGCAGTTGTAGCTGCACTCCTGTGCCTCGTAGAGCGTCGGATAGAGCAAGACGCTGTTGTACTTCTCGAACACGGGGAGCACCGACTGTCGGCTGGCCGAGGTGTAGCACCCGAGGACCGCAGCCACCTTGTCCTTGAGAATGAGCTTCTCGGCCTTCTCCTTGAAGAACCGGACCTCGGATTTGGGATCCTCGATAATCGCCTCGATCTTCTTGCCGAGAACGCCGCCCTTGGCGTTGATCTCATCGATCGCGAGGAGCTCGGCATTGTGCAACGAACGCTCGATGATGGCGATTGTGCCGCTGAGGGAGTGCAGGATGCCGACTTTGATCGTTTTGTCTTGCGCATTGGCCTGCGTCAGTCGCCGGACAAAGATATGCGGTACCCCGAATGCCGCCGCGCCTGCGCTGGCCGCCAGGGCCCCCTTCACAACGTCGCGCCTCGTCAGCTCCATACGCTGCCCCCTTGATGGTCCTGTTCACTCCACGACAGTCGACCGGGCGAAACGGCGACCCTCCGCGGGTCGACACTTCAGGACGGTAGGTACCCCCGTCGGCGTCACGAGCCGCTACCGTTACAGAGTGCAGATGGTATTGTCAAGCCCCATCCCTGCCGTATTGGCACCGGTAAGTACCTACCGAATCGGGGCCAGCCACGAAGAGGGGCCAGGAACTATTGGGTAGACGCGTTCGATCCTTGACCGCGTTCAGTTCCCGGAGCTACCCTCGCCGCACCCTCTAGATGCTGCGCAGGAGGCCGATGATGGAGCAGGTCGCGAGCGTGGCCGAGGCGATGCGAAAGACCTTCGAGGCCTACACCGAGGCGCTGTCGGCCGTCGTGAAGGCACTCGAGAAACTCCCGACGCAGGGCGGCGACGCGCACCGGCGGGTGGTCGAACAGTGGCTCGACCTCGCACGCATGAGTAAGGAGAGCGCCGTCGCCGCGATCAACCAGGGATTCGACCTATGGGAGCGGGAGTGCCGCCGCCTGGTCGGCGCCCCACATGCCGCGGGGTCGGCGTCGATTTCAGGCACGATGATCGATGCCTGGGCAGAGAGATGGAAGAGGACCCTCGACGCGTTCGCTCCAGCAGGACCGCGCGACGAGCCCTGGGCGGAGCAAGCGCGGAGACAAGCGGAGTTGGTGCAACAGAGCCTGCTGGATTCGCTCCACGCCTGGCAGCGCCTCTGGCAACCGCCGCAGCGGACACCTTGAGGGCTCGGGCCGAGTCGGCAGGGGAGCACGTCCTGCCAGCGCCTACCTCGAGGGCGAGGCCGCACCGGTTAGGACGCCGCACGGCCGCTCTCGACGACCTTCTGTGGAGTTTCGAGGCACAGTTCGCGGAGCATCGCGAGTGCGATGGGCTCACGGGCAGCATCGCGGAGGTGACGGAGAACGGCATGCTGTGGGGGATGGCGTGGATGGAATGCTTGGACTGCGGTGTTCACTGGGAACGGCGACGGCGGTATGACGACTGACGCCACGGAATGGAGGAGGCGAGAGGTCCCCGCGCGCTGTCACTTTCGACCTTGAATCCGCCAGATCTTGAATGGTAGAGTCCCGCCGATCCCAGATGTTGGGGCCGGAGAGGGGCGTGACGACACCGGAATGCCGATGTTTCTCCTCCGCTCTCTGCTCCGGGCGGTAACCATTGATCGCTCCGGACCCGCGTCCCCTGCTGGCGAGCCTAGAGGAGAAACCGCGATGCACTATCTGATCGTCGTAGCGCGGAATGAGCCGGCTCTCTACGAGCACCTACGCAGTCGCCATCGAGACGATCCGCGGGTCAGGGTGGTGGTCGACCGGCGCGGCGCCAGGGATGTGCCAACGTCGGATGCCCCGCTGCCTGTCGAGCGGCGGCGGCGCCGGTCGTGGCTCGCCACCGGGGCGCCTCACGAGCTCGTGGAGCTCGCGCGGGACGACGCGGCCGAGTCTCCCGATCCGAAACAACAACCCGTCGTTCACTCCGAGGAGGCACCACGCCAGATGAGCCAGATGGAGACTCTTGAAGATCCCCAGCGGGTCACCCGGTGGGTCGCGGAGAGCCAGCATATGCTCGGCCGGGAGATCCCGGCGCTGATCGAGGATCGAGACCGGCTGCGCCAGACGCTCGAGGCCAGGGAGCACGAGTGCGAGCGGCTCCACGGAGAGCTCGACGAGATCCGCCGTAACCTCGGCGCACTCCGGGGCGAGCTCGACAGGCTACGCGGCGAGCGGGGGGCGATGGTCGAGGCCTTCGGCGGCGTCGTGGACCTGCTGGGACAGCTCCAGCGGCCGCTGGACCAAATAACGCGGCAGCTCCATGCGGCACAGTCGGTCGCGGTCGACACGCCAGCGGCCTAGCGGGGTCGTCGCTCCCTCGTGGCTCATCAGGACGCATCGCGGGACCGGGGCGGGGCCAACGAGGGAGGATCCGAGGAGGAAAGGCCGATGGCCTTGCCGGCACCCGATCTGCGAAAGAAGACCGACGCCGAACTCTGGGAGATCCTACATCTGGGCGACGTGGATTCGCCCATACACAAGCAGTGTCTCGTGATGCTGGAGATGAGAAATATCGAGAAGCAATTGAGGGCGGCGACAGAGCAGGCAAGGGCCGCGGCTGACCAGGCGACCGCATCGCACGGCATGGTCGCCGCCACGCGGTCGCTGACCGCCTTCACTCAAGGCTTGGTGAGAGCCGCGTGGGCTCTCTTCGCGGTCGCCGTCGCCACCCTCGTCTTCACCGTCGTTCAGGTTCTGATTGCAACGAAGGTGATCGGGTCATGAGCGCCGGAGTCTCGTGACCCGGCGGCATAGCGCTGGGAGCGTCCCCTAGGCCGACCGGTGTGCCTCGAGGGCGAGTGCCCAGTCCGGGCGGCTCGGGCGCTCATCGCCGTCGATTCTGACCCAGCCGGCGGCGCGCAACATCGAGTCGCGAGCGGCCGAGCGCCGATCTTCTTGGCGGCGCTCGAGTGTCGGCGCCCCGGCCCGTCGACGTCGGTCTGCTCGGCGGCGGTCAAAGATCACCCTCGCGCCGTGGTCGCCGTCGAACGCGTAGGCCAGCGACTCGTAGCGCTCCGGCAGGTCTCGCGAGACGATGAAGAGGACACGGTAGCCTGACGGGACGGCCGTGGGGCGGTGCGGGGAGGGCGATGGGGTCTGTATCTTCATCGCCCGAGCATAAGAGGGAGACCGCCGAATGACCGCAAAGTTCCTGCATCTACCAGATCTAGGGGCCCTGACTCGATGAGGCCTACTATGCTTCGTAGACGTTCTTCGGTTCTCCTACCGCCCGGACCGGCATAGCCGATCATCCAGGCGGGCGCCCCGCGGAGCGGTAGCCCCAGCGATCTCGAGCCACTTCCGAGCTCACGCGAGGAGAGACCTCATGAAAAACGTCCAGATGGCGGTTGAGGGGAACATCCTTACCATCACAGTCGACCTGTCGAAGGAATTCGGACCTTCGTCCTCGGGCAAAACCATCATCGTGGCATCGACCGAGGGAAGCGTCACCGTCCCCGATCGCGAGGTGAAGCTCGGGCTCAACGTCTATAAGAAGAAGTGAGGAAGCGATGAATGGTCGCGCCTTCGTCTTCACCGGCGTCCGGCAGCCCTTCGAAGCGCGCGAGTTCCCGCTGCCCGAGGTCGAGCCCGACGGCATCCTCGTCCGCGTGACGGTCGCCAACATCTGCGGCTCCGACCTGCACGGCTGGCACGGCCGCACGCCGCGGAGCGGGCCGACCATCATGGGGCACGAGATGACGGGACGCATTGCCAGGCTCGGCGCGCGGGTGACGACGGACGCCGCCGGAGCGCCGCTCCGCGAGGGCGATCGTGTCGTCTACTCGTACTTCTACCCGTGCTGGCAGTGCGATCTCTGCCGCGCCGGCGATTCTCATCACTGCAGCGCCAGGCGCATCGGAGCCGGCCGGGCGCGGAGCGACGCGCCGCCCCACTTCACGGGCGCGTACGCCGACTATTACTACCTCCAGCGCGGCCACTACGTGCTCCGCACGCCTGATGCCCTCGATGACCTGACCGTGGCGCCGCTCAACTGCGCGCTTGCGCAGGTGATCTACGGTCTCCACCAGGCCGGCTTCCAGCCCGGGGAGACCGTCGTCATCCAGGGCGCCGGCGGCCTCGGGCTCTTCGCGACGGCGGTTGCGTGCGAGCGGGGCGCCGCGCGGGTCATCGTCCTCGACCGGGTCCCGGAGCGCCTCAAGCTCGCCCAGGCCTTCGGCGCCGACCATGTCTTGAACGTGGACGACTTCGCCACGAGCGACGCGCGCTCGAAGGCGGTGCGGGAGCTCACGGGTGGCGGAGGCCACGTCGTCGTCGAGCTGGTCGGCCACCCCGGGGCGCTCGCCGAAGGCCTCGCGATGACCCGGAGCGAGGGCCGCTACGTCGTGATCGGCAACATCGCCGCAGACCAGACGATTTCGTTCAACCCCGCGTGGCTAGTGCACCTGAATCGCCGCATGATCGGCGTGGGGGGCTACCAGCCATGGGCGCTCAGACGTGGGCTCGAGTTCCTCGAGCGCACCCAGGTCCGCTACCCTTACCGGGCCATCATGTCGCACCGCTATCCGCTCGAGGGGATCAACGAGGCGTTTGCGAACGCGGACCAGGGCAAGGCGGTCCGCACGGCGCTGATTTGTGCGCCCGGCGAGGCCGGGCTCACGGGGCCGACGCGACGTCAACCTTGATCCACTCCGCGGGGCCACTGGAGACCCCGCGCAGGTGGCCTTCGGGCTTCACCTCGACCGTGGCGCCCGGCCGTAGGTCGGCCAACGTCCCCTGCAGGTTAGGCTGCTGAAGCTTGCTCCTGTCCAGCCAGATCTTCGTCCGCGCAGTGATCTTGACGTTCAAGGCGCCCGTGGTGCCCGCGACCGTGCAGGTCTGCTCCTTCGCGTTCACCGATTGAAGCTTCCCGATGACGGTGTATTTCCCCGACAGGCCCGGCGACTGCCCGATCGGAATGTACTGCTCGGTCATCTCTTGAGCGGACGGCGCCGGCGCGCTGCCCAACAGGAACGCGCTCATCCCGACGAGCGCGACGACGAACTTCCGGACGATCATATTTCCCCCCTCGGGTCCCTCACTCGACGAGGAACGCTCTCGCTTTCGTCTGCTCTCGGATGGCCTGCACCGTGTACCACCGACCGAAGAATAGGCTCCGGACGGCCTTGTCCGCCAAGCGTCGTGCTTCGTGGAGGTGAGCGACGGCTTCGGCGTGAAGGCCGCCGCCCCTGAGCACGCGAGTGCTGTCGTCCGTCTCGCGAACGGCGCGCGTGAGAAGGCGTGCTCTCTCCGAGGAGGACGACACCGCGAGGCTCGCCTCCAGCAGCATGATGCTTTGCCGGATGTTCTCGAGCACGTTGATGACTCGCAGGAATGCGGCGATCGCCACGATCTGCGTCCCGTCGAGTTCGATGCCCTTACCCTCGGGGTCGAGCTTGGCCAGCGCGCGGCCCGCCGGGGATTTGTTGAACGCCTCGCCGTCGTAGAACGCGACCGCTCCTTCGATGGTCTCGATGGCGTTGTTGTGGAAGAACGGCCCGCTGTCCGCCGCCTCCACCAGGGGCGGAACGTTGAAGGTGCCGTCCCCCGGCGTACGGAATCCGTCATCGCGAGGAACGTTCTGGGTCGTCAGCCGAGCGGGTTGATCGGGCAGATCCTCGACGCCCGTATTGAAGTTGGCGTTCCCGAGGCTGCCCCCGCCGAAGTTCGCCGTCGCCCCGGCATTCACATGGCAGAGGTTGCATTTGCCGAGCCTGTTGTCGAGGAAGATCGCCTGGCCCCGCTTCGGCACCGTGCCCTTGAGCGGCAGGGGCAACGCGAGGTCCTGTTGCCGCCCCAGGGACAGCTGAAAGGCCTCGAGCGCGTCGAGCTCGTCGCCCGTGGGCAGGCGGAAATCGACACCGGGGATCCGGTTCAGAGTCTTGGTGAAGTGCTGAATCACCGCGCCGGTCGCGAAGGACCGAAGCGATCCATCGCCGGGTGCCCCGTCTCCGGACCACCCCGTGCGAGGCCCCCCGGGGCTGTTCACGGAGGTCCGGAGACCGAGCACGTGCGGGACTCCCCGCATCACGAACTTGTTCTTCAGGTCGCCGAAGCCATCCAGATTTTCGAGGATCAGCCCGAACTCCCGCATCAGAGCCGGATTCTCGAAGTTCTCCTTCAGGGCCGGATTGAATTCCGCGACGAAGAGGGGATTGTCCTTCGGGAGCGTGGCGATGAACGCCGGATCGATGGTGAAGTTATTCTCCGCCGGATGACAGGTGCCGCAGGTACGCCCGTTGCCCCCGAACGTCTCGTTGAAGAACAGGTCGCTCCCCTTCGCGATGAGCTGGCTCAAACGATCGGGTGGCTGGGGAGCGCTCTTGCAGCCGGACAGACCAACCAGGACGCACAGGACGGCCGTGACGGTCGACGCTAGCGCTCGAGAGCGCATCCGGC